>ENA-UESD01000447-UESD01000447.1-human-gut-metagenome-genome-assembly--contig:-NODE-447-length-38295-cov-103.409074_pt1 | contig 38295 bp, 39 predicted proteins | sample MGYA00242985_ERZ507986 | MGnify/ENA primary metagenome ERZ507986 (study PRJEB26167, sample SAMN06115408) | human gut metagenome | host: Homo sapiens | place: China:Guangxi | collected 2016-04-06... | reverse complement strand
TCAAAGAGTATTGAATGTCAAGACTTTATGGTTAGTTAGTCATAGTAAGTTATGGTTAGTTATAAGGCTCTAAATACAACCTTCAAAAATAATAATTAGTCTGTTGATACCATTATTGGCTTCGTGCTCCGTATTGAATCGCAATGCCCGTTCCTCCGTAAGTACGATGTGCGTTGACTTGCTTTCTACAAGGGTTGCTGTTGACGTACCAACACCTCTTTGCATTAACAAAGAGAATTATGAGGAAGGTGTTATATATTTTGTTTCTTTTAATGACGGAACTATGATCTTTCATGAAGGAGCTTTAGCTGGATTTGATGTGGATGAGTATACCCCATTAGGTTCTGAGCAAACAAAAAAGTATAAGATATATTGGGGAAATGAAAATGGAAAATTCTGGAAAAAATATGTTGGTGGTGGCGTAAGAATATATTACCTTGATGTAAACAAAGAAAGTAAAAAGAAATACGATGATATCATTAAATCAATAAGAATACGCAAGCTCTGGCGACCGAAGAGCCCAGCAAGTTCAAATGAATAGATAAAATGGGCTGAGACTTTAAAGTTATCCAAATGCAAGACAGTGATATAATTTTCCTGTTGCGTATATTAACAAATTAGCCTTCTTTATATAGAGGGCGCAAAAAAACAAGTATGCAAACTCTATTATTAGTAATAATGATTTGTATTCGACTTGGTACTGCGGAGGCCGGAGACCTCCGCTACTTATAGGTTCATAGTTGAATCACTCCAAATTCCGGATGAACTTTAATTCAGTATGTGGTTATTTCTCCAGTTCATAGAACTTCACCCAGTCTACTTCCAGTTCTATTGGCAGCTGCTTTGGGTCGGCTTTGCCCACCCATGCACCCTGTATCTGCATGTCTACGAGCAGGTAGTAGGGTGTGCCGAATGGGTATTGCCCCTTGTCAGTAGTCTCAATTCTTGGATATGAGAACGATGTCTTGCCGTTGATTGAGAACACGAGCGAGTCGGGCTGTATTAACTGAGCAGGTTGCGCAGTTCGTCGAGATAAATGTCCACAGTAGGGTCGTCCATGCGGCGCCATACGTCGCCCAAGAACGCAGCTCCACCGAACGAGAGCTCTTTCAGCTGCGCTATATGCTCTTTAGACACGCCGCCAAGCGCATAAACCTTGTTGTCGATGAGGCTTTCTGCTGCTGCCTTGTGCAAAGCGGCGGTAGAGAATGCTGCCTCGTATCCTGCCTTTGAGATACTATTGAAGATAGGACTAAGGAATACGTAGTCGCTCGTGGGTTTCTTCTTCGCTACCTCCTCCAGACTATGGCACGAGCAGGATATGCTGCCCATATATCCGTCGGGAGCATGCGGACAGCGGCGGTTGAGATGCACGCCGTGAAGCTGGAACTCGCCCGTCAGCGGAAAGTGGTCGTGCAGCACTATGCGGCTATGCCATCGCTCAGGAATCTGCCGTAGCAGCTCTCTGCATGACTCAATGGTTGAGCTGGGCTTGCGCAGGTGCAGCAAGTCGAGTCCGTGACCGAACAGTCGGTCTATGAAAAGAGCCTCCCCCGACACGAAGTCGGGAGAGGTTATTACGATCCATTTCATTGTGGAAATATGTAGTGATTGGTCCGTTGGTGCAGCGGAGACAGCTGCACCCTCCCTGCTTACTTCTTCAGTTTCTCGATAATCATATCGGCAACCTTCTTGCCTGAAAGCATCATGCCGCCGAAGATAGGTCCCATGCGAGGAGTGCCGGCAACGGCAGACGAAGCCATACCGCAGACATACAGACCAGGATAAACCTCGCGTGTGCCCTCTACTACCATGCGCTCGCCCTCTACAACGTCGAGCGAACGCTCGCCGATAACGCCGCCAGTCGCGGTGTCGAGCTGTATGCCGTTCTTGCGTGCTACCACCTTGCACATCTCGCTGTCGTGACCAGTGCCGTCGATGACGCACTTAGCCATGATGTTAAGCGGGTCTACGTGCAGACCTTCGCGCAGCACCGGAGTCCAGTTGACTACCACACCGCTCACCACGTTGTTCTTGAACACCACGTCCTCTACCGAGTAGCAGTTGAAGATGGTAGCGCCGGCGTGTACGGCATGATAGAGCAGTGACGATGTGCTCTCTACAGAGTCGATAGTGTAGAGTCCATCCTCGAATGCCTGGTAGTTGATGTCGAAATCCTTGACGATGTGCATCGCCTCCTCCTGAATGACAATCTGGTTGAACATCATTGCGCCGCCCCACATGCCGCCGCCGGGAGAGAGCTTACGGTCGAACTGAGCCACCTTCAATCCGGCTTTTGCCAGATAGTAAGCGGCAACGATGCCTGAAGGACCGCCGCCAACGATGGCTACATCAAGGTCCAAATTGTTCTGAAGCTTGTCGAAATAGGTAGTGATAATACCTTTTGATACTTGTGTTTCAATCATTTTATTAAGTGTTTATTGGGTTTTTATATTCTTTTTCTTTTCTCTCAGCCGTTTTATTTGCCCTCCTGACAACTCTTGAGCGAGTGGCTGATGCGTGCAGCACAGAAGTTAGGACCGCACATCGTGCAGTAGTTGGCGTCAACGTTGTTGCTCGACTTGTAGTATTCGAGTGCACGCTCCGGGTCGAGCGCCAAGTTGAACTGGTCCTTCCAGCGGAAGTCGTAACGAGCCTTGCTCAAAGCGTTGTCGCGTATGGTAGCTCCGGGGTGACCCTTAGCCAAGTCGGCAGCATGAGCCGCAATCTTATATGTAACGACGCCCGTGCGTACGTCCTCCTTCTCAGGCAGAGCGAGGTGCTCCTTCGGCGTAACGTAGCAGAGCATAGCCGTTCCGTACCAGCCAATCATTGCAGCGCCGATGGCAGAAGTGATGTGGTCGTAAGCCGGAGCAATGTCTGTAACGAGCGGACCGAGCGTGTAGAACGGTGCACCATGACACTTCTCGATCTGTCGCTCCATGTTCTCCTTGATCTTGTGCATTGGCACGTGTCCCGGACCCTCGATGAATGCCTGAACGTTCTTAGCCCAAGCACGCTCAACCAGTTCGCCCATAGTGTCGAGCTCGGCAAACTGCGCAGCGTCGTTGGCGTCGTATGTAGAACCGGGGCGCAAACCGTCGCCCAAAGAGATGGCAACATCGTACTTGGCGCAGATGTCGCAGATGTCGTCGAAGTGCTCGTAGAGGAAACTCTCCTTCTGATGCACCTTGCACCACTTTGAGATGATGCTGCCGCCGCGGCTTACGATGCCCGTAAGACGAGTGTCGGCGAGGTGGATGTTCTGAAGACGAATGCCGCAGTGGATGGTGAAGTAGTCGACACCCTGCTCGCACTGCTCAATCAATGTGTCGCGGAAAATCTCCCAAGTGAGGTCTTCTGCCTTGCCGTTCACCTTCTCGAACGCCTGATACATAGGCACAGTGCCTACCGGAACCGGACAGTTGCGCAGAATCCACTCGCGTGTTTCGTGTATGTCGTTGCCCGTTGAGAGGTCCATCAATGTGTCGCCGCCCCATTTGCAGCTCCATACAGCCTTCTCAACCTCCTCCTGCATGCCAGAAGTGGTGGCAGAGTTGCCGATGTTGGTGTTGATCTTCACGAGGAAGTTGGTGCCGATGATCATTGGCTCCGACTCCGGGTGCTTTCTGTTGGCAGGAATCACAGCTCTGCCTTCGGCTATCTCCTTGCATACGAATGCCGGAGTGATGTGTGTCTTGATGCCAAGCTCCTCGCAGTTCATATTCTCGCGGATGGCTACATACTCCATCTCCTGCGTGATGACGCCCTGCTTGGCGAAGTACATCTGTGTCTCGCCCTCTTTGCGACCGTCTATCCACGACTGGCGCAGCTTCGGCAGACCCTTCTCCAGGTCTATTTCCACGTTAGGGTCGCTGTACGGACCACTTGTGTCGTATACGTACACCGGATTGTTAGGCTCGACGCGACGCTCGCCGCCCTCTACTGTGATGGTAGGCGTAAGGCTCACTTTGCGCATACCCACCTTAATCTCGGGGTAGAGCTTGCCGCTGAGATACACCTTCTCGGAAGAAGGATAGTTGAATTTGATATTTGTTTCCATTATCTGTTTGGTTTTATAAGGCTTATAAATTGTTTCATTTCTTCTGCAGGACTTTCAGCGTTCAGGATGCCGCCGCTTACAGCGATGCCCGTCACGCCGGTCTGCATTATGTCGGCGATGTCCGACTTCAGAATGCCGCCGATGGCTACGATAGGCAGGTCGATGCCGTGCGTCTTCATGTCGCTGACGATGCGCTTGTAGCCCTCCAGACCCAACACCGGCGAGAGGTTTTTCTTTGTCGTGGTGAAGCGGAACGGACCACAGCCTATGTAGTCGGCACCTTGTCGGTGCAGACGCTCAATGTCTTCGAAGGTGTTAGCCGTGCCGCCGATTATTCTGTCGTTGCCGAGCAGCCTACGCGCCTCGTCAACCGGCATGTCGTTCTTGCCGAGATGCACGCCGTCGGCTCCGCAGTGCTCCACAAGCTCCACATGGTCGTCGAGAACGAACACCGCTTCGTGCTCTCTGCACAACTTGCCAATCTGTTCGGCTGCAGCCACGAACTCCTCCTCCGAGGCGTCCTTCATGCGCAGCTGAACCCATCGGCATCCGCCTTCAAGTGCCAAGCGAGCGCCCTCTACATATCCGTAGCGTTCGTTGGAATGAGTAATAAACTGTATCATAGGATAATTTGTTTTTCGGGATTGAACAAATGGTTAACCGGTCCGTGACCTTCGCCGATGTGCACATCCTTGCCAGCTTCCAAGGCCTGCGAAAGGTAAGTCTTGGCTTGCGCTACGGCGTCAGCCAATGCAAGTCCGCGAGCCATGAACGCAGCGATAGCAGAAGACAGCGTGCAGCCCGTGCCGTGCGTGTTGCGTGTGGCTATCGCTTCGTGAACGAACGAGCAAACCTCGTCGTTCGGCAGGTACAGCTTGTCTATCTTCCTGCCCTCAAGATGTCCGCCCTTGATAAGCACAGCCTTGCAGCCCAATGCCAAAATGCTGCGTCCTGCAGCATCCATGTCATCAATAGAGCGGATAGAGCGGTTGGAGAGTACTTCCGCCTCGGGAATGTTCGGCGTGAGCAGGGTAGCCATAGGGAGCAAGCGACTGCAGAACGTGCCCAAAGCGTCCTCATGCATGAGCGTCGAACCGCTCGTAGACACCATTACCGGGTCGACGATGAGCTTTTGCGGAGAATACTGTTGCAGCGTGTCGGCAATAGCCAGGATAGTAGTCTGGTCGTTCACCATTCCTACCTTTATAGCCGTGGGCTTTATGTCGTCCATAACCGCCCGTATCTGTCCAGCCACTATCTCCGGCTGTATGGCTTGAATGGCTTGCACGCCCAATGTGTTCTGCACCGTGACGGACGTGATGGCGGAAGCGGCATAAACGCCTAAAGCCGACATAGTCTTAATGTCAGCCTGAACGCCCGCTCCGCCACAACTATCGGAACCGGCAATGGTAAGTGCGCAAATGTACCTCATGCTCTTTCTCTTTTTTTGTCTGGAGGCGCATCCGTTGGTCTTACTACCAAAAGAAAATACGGAATAGAAACAGCTCCGAGCATCACGTCATACCTTATATAATAAGTATGGATGTCTGAAGCAATCCCTGCGGCAGCATTATCTGCGTCAGGTTCTATGGGTATAATCTCAGCAACACAATCGTGAAGCACCCCTTATTTCTTGTTTGTCGATTTAAAACGTTGGCAAAAGTAACCAATTATTAGTGAAAACAGCAATAAGCAAATATAATTTAAGATTTATTCACGCTCTCAACTTTTGTGGCTTTCGCAAACAAGATGTAATTTTGCACTTGCTAAAAACATTACACCAGAAACGTATGAACAAAGATATAATAGACAGACTGAACGAGTTGGGCAGCAGCGGAGAACCCTTTCTGTTTGTTGTCGACTATAAGGGCGACAAGGCGTATATAAAGAAACTCTCGGAGATAGATGCCGGCGAGTGCCTCTACGACTTCGGCAGTCATACCAACGCCGTCGGCGGATGCGCCACTCAACTGCCTGCGGAGATAGAATGGGAGGTGGAGGCACCGAAGTACGACGAATACGAGCGTAGCTTCAATATTGTGAAAAACAATATGCTGGCTGGCAATAGCTATCTCGCCAACCTGACATGCCAGGTCGCGGTGCATTGCAACCTCTCGCTTGAGGACATCTTCCGCCATTCGAAAGGTAAGTACAAGTTGCTCTTGAATAATCCGTCGGATGATATAGGGCGTTTCGTGTGCTTCTCGCCCGAAACATTCGTAAAGATAAGAGGTGGCAGAATCTATTCGTTCCCGATGAAGGGCACCATCGACGCAACGCTGCCCGATGCCAAGCAAGTGCTGATGGACGACAAGAAGGAGGCAGCGGAGCACGCCACCATTGTCGACCTTATACGCAATGACCTGAACACGGTGGCTACGGACGTGAAGGTGGAGAAGTATCGTTTTGTTGACGTTCTGCACACCAACAAGGGCGACATCTTGCAGACAAGTTCGGAGATAAGCGGCAAGTTGCCCTCCGACTACACGCAGCGTATCGGTGACATACTCGCAGCGCAACTGCCTGCCGGAAGCATAACGGGTGCGCCTAAGAAGAAGACCTGTCAAATAATAGACGAGGCGGAGACGTACGAGCGCGGATTTTACACCGGCATCATGGGCATATACACAGGTGGCGAGCTCGATTCTGCCGTGATGATACGCTTCATAGAGCAGACCGACGAGGGAATGTTCTTCAGAGCTGGTGGCGGCATAACGTCGCAAAGCCAGTGTATAAAAGAATATGAGGAGGTGCTACAGAAAGTGTATCTCCCGATTACAAAGTAAACGAAAGTGATAAAAGAGTAATTCGTGAAAACAATGCAGCAGTTTGTAGAAACAATAAAGATAGAGGACGGAAAGGCACTTAACCTGAATTTCCATCAGGCACGCATGGAGCGCACCATGCGTCACTTCTTCGCCCACACGCCGGTGCCTATGCTCTCGGGCATACTGTCGCCCACGCCCGATATGCACTTCTACAAGGCAAGGGTGGTGTACGGCGGACAGGGCGTTAAGGATGTACAGTATGCACCCTACAAAATGCGCGAGATACGCAGCTTGAAACTCGTTGAAGACAACGAGATTGACTATTCCTTCAAAAGCACCGACCGTGCATGTCTCAACCGCCTAACAGCTCAGAAAGGCGACTGCGACGAGGTGCTGATTGTGAAGAACGGATTGCTCACCGACACTTCATTCACAAACGTAGCAGTGTTTGATGGTGAGCGATGGCTCACACCCAAGCATCCGCTTCTTATGGGCACAAAGCGCGCAAGCCTGCTCGAAAAACATGTGCTGAAAGAAGCCGATATAAGCGTAGAAACGTTGATGAATGCGCAGAAAGTGAGCCTCATCAACGCTATGATTGATTTGGGAGAGATAGAAATTACGACGCAGATGGTTAATCAGGGTTTATAAAATTGCGAATCATGCGCCTTCCTTCTGGCGTGAGTATTGATTCGGGGTGGAATTGTATGCCGTGAACATCATAAGTGCGATGCTTCAATGCCATTATAAGTCCGTCTTCATTCACCGCTGTTACAACTAATTCTGTAGGGAAGTTTGCCTGCTTCACCGCCCAAGAATGATAGCGTCCTACCAACGTGTTGCCGGGTATGTTGTTGAAGATGTAGTCGGGGGCGACAATGCGTATGCTCGACTGTATGCCATGGTAGACTGCGGACAGATTGTATATCTCTGCGCCGAACACCTCGCCAATGGCTTGCTCGCCCAAGCACACGCCAAGTATGGGCTTTGTAGGGGCATAACGGCGGATGACAGCCTTCAGTAACCCTGCCTCGTCGGGCACACCAGGACCCGGAGAGAGGATTATCTTGTCGAAACGCTCAACGTCATCAAGCTCGAACTGGTCGTTTCGCCAAACGGTTACGTTCACATCCGCACCTCCTTCTTCCTTTATGTATTGAAAGAGGTTGTATGTGAACGAGTCGTAATTGTCAATGAGTAGTATATTCATATAAACAAAGGTATTACAATAATTCTGAATATCAAAATTTTATTTGTAACTTTGCACAAATTATATACAATAACTATCGGAGTTTTATATTGAAATTATGCATACAAGAGAAGAAAAGCTGAAAGCGTTCGGACGTATGCTCGACGTGCTTGACACACTGCGCGAGAAATGCCCGTGGGACCGCAAGCAGACCAATGAGTCGCTGCGCCCGAATACCATAGAAGAAACCTACGAACTGTGCGACGCACTGCTGAAGGACGATGAGCCGAACATCTGCAAGGAGCTTGGCGACGTGTTGCTGCACGTTGGCTTCTACGCTCGTATCGGAGAGGAAAAGGGCGAGTTTGACATTGCCGACGTGTGCGACAAGCTCGTCGACAAGCTCATCTATCGTCATCCGCACGTGTACCATCCCTCGCAGGTTGGTGCGCCCGACCCGAAACCGCTGCCTTACGGCGAGCAGGCTGACGAGCATCTGGAGGACACGGCGAAGACATCGCAGCAGGTGACGGAGAAGTGGGAGCAGCTGAAGCTGAAGGAGAAAGACGGCAACAAGAGTGTGCTTGCCGGTGTGCCCGACGCTCTGCCTTCGCTCATCAAGGCTTACCGCGTGCAGGACAAGGTGCGCAATGTGGGCTTCGACTGGGAGGACAAAGGCGATGTGTGGGCTAAGGTGCGCGAGGAACTCGACGAGCTGGAGGCAGAACTGCGCCGTGAGGACAAGGAACGCTCCACGGAGGAGTTCGGCGACTTCCTCTTCTCGCTCATCAACGCAGCACGTCTCTACAAGATAAATCCCGATACGGCACTCGAAAAGACCAACGCCAAGTTCATCCGCCGCTTCAACTACATCGAGCAGCATAGCATAAAGATTGGCAAACCGCTGAAGGATATGACGCTCGGAGAGATGGACGCACTCTGGAATGAGGCGAAAAGCAAAGAATAAAAACATTTAACAAAGGATATTATGAAGAGTATTAGCGTATTGCTGCGCCCCATGCTCAAAGGAGGTATGGGACTCCTGTTTCTTGTTCTGATGTTGGCAGCTTGCGACGCAAAGAAGAAACAGCAGATTGAGGACACGGACGAGGTGGTGGAGGTGAACGACACTACGGTCTACGGCGTATGCGGTGAGGGCACATCGATGCACTCGCTCGAGATTATTACGGATGCAGGCGACACCCTCGTTTATACACTTCTCAGTCAGGATGCCGAAACGGAAGTGGAGACACCATCGGATGTGCAGGGCGGACTCATGGCTGGCGATAAGATGGCTGTGACCGGACATAAGACGGCTGACGAACTGGTGGCTGACCGGGTGATAAACGTTACATCGTTGCTCGGACATTGGACAAGTATCGACAAGAACTTCACGATAGAGGAGGGCGGAACGGTGCACTCTGCGGTCAAGGCAGAGACAAACCCTTGGACCTCATGGAAAATACTCAACGGCTCACTACTGCTCAATCGCGACACTTTCTGTATAGAATGTCTGAGTGCCGATTCGCTCTATCTTGAGAATGCAAACGGCATCTTTACATTTAAACGACAAAAATAAAAATATTTGAGGAGATAGTGTAAACTATGGAACCTTTCAAAATACATATACTTGGTTGTGGCAGTGCGCTGCCAACGTTGCGCCATAACCCTTCGGCGCAGGTGGTGGAGATACGCGAGAAGCAGTTTCTCGTCGACTGTGGCGAAGGTACGCAGCTGCAGATGCGTCGTTCGAAGATAGGCTTCAACCGCCTCTGTGCTGTGTTCATAAGTCATATACATGGTGACCACTGCTTCGGACTCATCGGTATGCTCTCGTCGTTCGGCTTGCTCGGACGCACCATGCCACTCGCAATCTACGCTCCGAAAGAACTGAAACCCGTGCTCGATATGCTGCTGGAGACATTCTGCAACGACTTCGACTACGAGATACAGTTTCATGCTGTCGACACGAAGAAGCGTGCAGTCATCTACGAAGACCGCAGTCTGACTGTTGAGTCGATACCGCTGAAGCATCGCGAGCCGTGCGCAGGCTTCCTCTTCCGCGAGAAGCCGACACTGCCGCATATCCGTCGCGACATGATAGATTTTTATCATATCCCCGTGTCGCAGATAAACAACATAAAGAACGGTGCATCGTGGACTGACGAAGACGGCAACGTGATACCAAGTAGCAGGCTGACACGCCCTGCTGACCCACCGCGCAGCTACGCTTATTGCAGCGATACGTGCTATCTGCCCGAACTGCATAAGCAGCTCGAAGGCACAACATGCATCTATCACGAAACGACGTATGCTACGGAAGACGCAGAGAAGGCGACTAAGTATTGTCACAGTACGGCAGCGCAAGCTGCACAAGTGGCTCGCGACGCACATGCAGGTCGTCTACTGTTAGGTCACTATAGCTCGAAATACGACAACGAACAGGTGCTACTCGAAGAGGCTCGCGCTGTGTTCCCTGCGTCTGAACTGACGCGAGAGGGCATGGTCGTGGAGCTGAAATAACATAAATATAGGTTGCATTTTGGCACTAAAACACAAGTCTTTTACTTTTCGTTTTGAATTGCGCCCAATTTGCACTATCTTTGCACTTAAATAACGTTATATGGGAATTTTTGGATTTTTTAATAAGAACAAGAAAGAAGTTCTTGACAATGGTCTGGAGAAGACAAAACACAGTGTCTTCGACAAGATTTCTCGTGCAGTCATGGGTAAGTCTACCGTCGACGACGAAGTGCTCGATAATCTTGAAGAGGCTCTGATTACATCTGACATAGGTGTAGAAACAACTTTGAAGATTATACAGCGCATTGAAGAACGTGTGGCACGCGATAAGTATGTGTCTACGTCAGAACTTAACAATATCATGCGCGATGAAATTGCATCGCTGCTTACAGAGAATAACACTGCGGATAATGACGATTGGGAATTGCCAACCGACCATCGTCCTTACGTGATTCTTGTTGTTGGTGTGAACGGTGTCGGCAAGACAACCACTATTGGCAAACTCGCTTATCAGTTCAAGAAGTCGGGCAAGAAAGTGTATCTCGGTGCTGCCGACACATTCCGTGCAGCTGCCGTTGAGCAGATTTGCATCTGGGGCGAGCGCGTAGGTGTGCCCGTAGTAAAACAGCAGATGGGTGCCGACCCTGCATCCGTAGCCTTCGATACGCTCTCTTCGGCTAAGGCAAACGGAGCAGATGTCGTAATCATCGATACCGCAGGACGTCTGCATAACAAGGTGGGCTTGATGAACGAGCTGAAGAAGATAAAGGATGTTATGAAGAAGGTGCTGCCCGAAGCACCCGACGAGGTGTTGCTCGTGCTTGATGGCAGTACCGGTCAGAACGCTTTTGAGCAAGCAAAGCAGTTCTCGCAGGTCACACAAATCACATCGCTTGCTATCACAAAGCTCGACGGAACAGCGAAGGGTGGAGTGGTTATCGGCATCAGCGACCAACTTAAGGTGCCGGTGAAGTATATCGGACTGGGCGAATCGATGGAAGCATTGCAGCTCTTCAACAAGCGCCAGTTCGTCGATTCGTTGTTCAAGAAGTAATTATGAAGAAAGGACAAGTAGATATTATAACAATGGGCTGCTCAAAGAATCTTGTCGACAGTGAGAAACTGATGACACTTTTCGAGCAGACTGGTTATCATTGCACCCATGATGCGAAGCGCATCGAGGGTGAAATCGTTGTGGTCAACACATGCGGCTTCATTGAGGACGCAAAGCAGGAGAGCATAGACACCATCCTCGAACTCGTTCAGGCAAAGGAGGAGGGCAAGATAAGCAAACTCTTCGTGATGGGTTGTCTCTCACAACGCTATCAGAAGGAGCTCGAAGAGGAAATTCCGCAGGTGGATAAGTACTATGGTAAGTTCAACTTCAAGCAGTTGCTTACCGACCTCGGCAAGCCCGAAGAACCTACATGCTCTGGTGCACGCCACATCACTACGCCGCACCACTACGCCTATATAAAAATTAGCGAGGGTTGCGACCGCCGTTGTGCCTATTGTGCTATACCAATTATCACCGGCAAGCACGTAAGCCGTCCGAAGGAGGAGATACTTGAGGAAATACGCGAACTGGTGGCAAGTGGCGTGAAGGAGTTCCAGATTATCGCTCAAGAATTGACATACTACGGAGTGGACATTGACGGCAAACGTCATATCGCCGACCTTATCTCGGACATCGCAGATATAAAGGGTGTGAAGTGGATTCGTCTGCACTACGCTTATCCTAACCAGTTCCCGTTTGAACTGCTTGACGTTATTCGTGAGAAGCCGAACGTTTGCAAGTATCTCGACATCGCTCTGCAGCATATCTCCGACAATATGCTCACACGTATGCATCGCCATGTTACTAAGGCGGAGACAATGGAGTTCATAGAGCGCATCCGTAAGGAGGTGCCGGGTCTGCATCTGCGCACAACACTGCTCGTTGGCTTCCCTGGCGAGACAGAGGAAGACTTCAAGGAACTCGTAGAGTTCGTGAAGTGGGCACGCTTCGAGCGTATGGGGGCTTTCGCCTACTCTGAGGAGGAAGGCACATACAGCGCAGAACATTACAAGGATGATGTGCCAGCAGAAGTGAAGCAGCGTCGTCTCGACAAGATAATGGCTGTGCAGCAGCGTATCAGTGCAGAGATTGAAGCTGCTAAGGTTGGCAGCGTTCTGAAGACCATCATCGATCGCAAAGAGGGCGACTACTACATCGGTCGCACGGAGTTCTGCTCGCCGGAGGTCGACCCCGAGGTGCTAATCAAGGCTACGCGCCGTCTGCGTGTAGGTGCGTTCTACGATGTGCGCATCACCGATAGCGACGACTTCGACCTCTATGGCGAAGTAGAATAATATAATCATTACACATTCTCACCTTATATTATATATGAACAACAAGGAATACATCACAGAGCTATCTCGACGCACGGGATATTCGCAGGAGAACACTCAGCGCATGGTGCGTTGCGTGTTAGAGTCTATTGCCTCTACGTTCGATGAAGGTGAGAATGTGTCAGTACCAGATTTCGGTACCTTTGAACTGAAGAAACGTATGGAGCGCATCGTTGTCAATCCGTCAACGGGGCAGCGTATGCTCGTTCCACCGAAGATTGTGCTTAACTTCAAGCCTGCAACATCGGTGAAGAACAAGATGAAGAAAGGAGACGATGCGAATGGCTAAGGTGAATGATTTCGCTCGTGAGCTGAGTGAGAAGTACGGCTTATCGCTTAGTGACGCTTCCGACTTTATCGGTGCAATGTTCGATGTTGTAAATGAGGAACTTGACGACACTGATAGCTCGGTGAAGATAAAAGGCTTCGGCACTTTCAAGGTGTCGGCGGTGAGCGCACGCGCCAGTGTCGATGTGAATACTGGCGAACGTATTATCATCGATGGACGCAACAAAATCTCGTTCACTCCCGAGGTCTTGCTGCGCGACCGTGTCAATCGTCCGTTTGTACAGTTTGAGACTGTAGTGCTTAACGATGGAGTCGATTTTTCTGAAATAGATGATGAAATGAATGAGCTCTCCGATTCTGTAATTGAAACGGAAACTCAGGGGGAGCAGTTGTCCCCAACTGCACCAACCGACCAGTTGATTGACCAATCCGCCAATCAACCCACACCAACTGAGCAACCTCAGGGGGTGCAGTTGTCCACAACTGCACCAACCGACCAGCCAACCAATCAATCCGCCAATCAACCCACATCAACTGAGCAACCTCAGGGGGTGCAGTTGTCCCCAACTGCACCAACCGACCAGCCAACTGACCAATCCGCCAATCAACCCACACCAGCTGAGCAACCTCAGGGGGTGCAGTTGTCCCCAACTGCACCAACCGATCAGCCAACCGACCAGCCTTCCCCCTCAGAACCTGCATCAAAAGTGGTAAACACAGAGGAACACCGTGACATGGCTCGTCGTTTGATGGCTCCAAAGAGCGAACCAATAGATGATGATAACAATAAGGCAGACGAAGAAAAGTCGGCTAACGACATAGATGAGTCAGACGATGAAGGCATTGTTATTGGTGGATGCAAGCAACGCAGTCCGCGTATGATGTATGTTCTCACTATTGCGTCGTTTGTTATACTCGTGAGTATTGGCATAGGTATGTATTTCCTCTATCAGCGAATAGAAGAGAAGAACCATGTCATAGATAGACTTGAGACACGATTGTATGCTCAACAAGACACGGTGGTAGCAGTTGAACCGCAGTGTGTTGTTAGTGATACAATAGCGTCTAATGATGCTTTGAAAGCAGCAGATGCACACACCGCAGAAAACATAAAGAAAGACTCTGTTCGTGCGTCTAACTCTAAGGCTGCGACAGGCTCTACAGCAGTAATGTCTGCAGCATCAACAGCCACCACACCGTCCGACTACAACTATGATGTTCGTGTACGTACAGGTGCTTATATTATTGTTGGTGTTGCCAAAGTGGTTACCGTAAAACCAGGGCAGTCGCTCGCCTCAATTAGTAAAGCCTATCTTGGAGAAGGTATGGAATGTTACGTTGAGGTGCTGAATAACTGCCATACAGTGAAGGCTGGTGACAAGTTGAAAATACCAGAAGTAAAGTTGAAACCGCGTAAAAGATAAAATAAGAGTAACATTTTGTAAACATTTGCTTGTTACTTTCAAAAATTAATTGTAACTTCGCCTGCGATAGTAATCAAACTTATATTAACTTAATAACAAACAGGCAGATGAAGAAATACAACTTTAATGCAGGACCTTCTATTCTTCCTCGCGAAGTGATCGAAAACACAGCAAAACAGATTTTGGATTTTAATGGTTCAGGACTTTCTTTGGCAGAGATTAGCCATCGTGCAAAGGATTTCCAACCCGTTGTTGATGAGGCTGTAGCCCTTATCAAGGAACTCTTGAAGGTGCCAGAAGGCTATTCGGTATTGTTCCTCGGTGGTGGCGCTTCATTGGAATTCTGTATGATTCCTTACAACTTCTTGATTAAGAAGGCTGGTTATCTCAATACGGGTACATGGGCAAAGAAGGCGTTGAAGGAAGCTAAGCTCTTTGGCGAAGCTGTTGAGGTGGCTTCTTCTGCAGACGCAGGCTATACATTCTATCCAAAGGATTACGAATGTCCGACAGATCTCGACTATTTACATATTACAACTAATAATACTATTTATGGTACCGAAATCCGCAAGGAACCGGAAGTGCCTGTAAGACTTATCGGCGATATGTCTTCTGATATCTTTAGCCGTCCTATCGACGTTGCTAAGTACGACTGTATCTATGCAGGTGCTCAGAAGAACCTCGCGATGGCTGGTGTTACCCTCATCATCGTAAAGGATGAATGTTTGGGTAAGGCTCCGCGTCAGATTCCGACAATGCTCGACTACCGTACACACGTAGAGAAGGGTTCTATGTTCAACACGCCTCCAGTAGTTCCTATCTACTGCGCTCTCGAAACACTGCGTTGGATCAAGGCTCAGGGTGGAGTAGAAGAGATGGCTCGCCGTGCTGAGGCTCGCGCTAAGGTGCTCTACGACGAAATCGACCGCAACAAGTTGTTCCGTGGTACAGTAGAGAAGGATTCTCGTTCTTTGATGAACATCTGCTTCGTTATGAACGACGAGTACAAGGATCTTGAGAAGCCGTTCTTCGAGTACGCTACACAACGTGGCATGGTCGGCATCAAGGGTCACCGTTCGGTAGGTGGCTTCCGCGCAAGCTGCTACAACGCTATGCCTATGGAAGGCGTTGAGGCTCTCGTTAAGTGCATGCAGGATTTTGAAAAGGAACATTAATAAATAGTATAGCTATGAAAGTATTAGTGGCAACAGAAAAACCGTTTGCAAAGGCAGCGGTTGACGGCATTAAGGCTGAGATAGAAGGTGCAGGCAACGAACTCGTTCTGCTTGAGAAATATACAGAAAAGCAGCAGCTTCTCGACGCTGTGGCTGGCGCTGACGCAATGATTGTGCGCTCAGACAAGGTTACACCAGAGGTGCTTGACGCTGCAAAGCAGCTTAAGATAGTTGTACGTGCCGGTGCCGGTTACGACAATGTCGACTGTGCTTACGCTAAAGAGAAGAACGTTGTTGTTGAGAACACACCTGGTCAGAACTCTAATGCTGTGGCTGAACTCGTATTCGGTTTGCTCGTTTACGGCGTTCGCAACTTTTACAACGGCAAGTCGGGTAGCGAGTTGAAGGGCAAGAAGCTCGGTATTCTCGCTTTCGGCAACGTAGGTAGAAACGTGGCTCGCATCGCTAAGGGCTTCGAGATGGAAGTTTATGCATACGACGCATTCTGCCCGAAGGAGGCTATTGAGGCTGCTGGCGTTAAGGCTGTTGACTCTCAGGACGCTCTCTTCGAGAACTGCGACATCGTTTCGCTGCACATCCCTGCTACTCCCGAGACAAAGCAGAGCATCAATGCAGCTCTTGTCGGCAAACTCCACAAGAACGGCATCCTCATCAACACAGCTCGTAAGGAAGTTATCAACGAGCCTGAACTCCTTGCCCTCATGGCAGAACGCACCGACCTGAAGTTCATCACAGACATCATGCCGGACGCTAACGAAGAGTTCCAGAAGTTCGAAGGCAGATACTTCTCTACACCTAAGAAGATGGGTGCTCAGACAGCAGAGGCTAACACCAACGCTGGTATCGCAGCTGCTAAGCAGATCAACGCTTTCTTCGCTGACGGCTGCACTAAGTTCCAAGTTAACAAGTAATTAAGTAAAAATCCCCGATAACCCCACCCCTTTGCCCCATAGGGAGGACATAGTGGTGGGGTTTTAAAATAATCATACTATGGCAACAGTAAAACCATTCCGTGGCGTACGTCCACCGCAAGACCTTGTTGAAGAAATAGCATCACGTCCTTACGACGTGCTCGATAGTGAAGAGGCAAGAGCTGAGGCTGGCGATAACGAGAAGAGTCTTTATCATATCATCAAGCCGGAGATTGACTTCGAACCGGGTACAAGCGAGTATGATCCGCGTGTTTACGAGAAGGCTGCCGCTAACTTCAAGATGTTCCAGGAGAAGGGGTGGCTTCGTCAGGACGCAGACGATAACTATTATATCTACGCTCAGACCATGAACGGCAAGACTCAGTACGGACTTGTTGTGGGTGCTTTCGTCAACGATTATCTCAACGGCACAATCAAGAAGCACGAGCTGACACGCCGCGACAAGGAGGAAGACCGCATGAAGCATGTTCGCGTAAACGACGCAAACATCGAGCCGGTGTTCTTTGCTTATCCTGACAACGAGGTGCTCGACGCGCTCATCAAGCGCTACGCAGCAACAAAGCCCGAGTACGACTTCGTTGCTCCTGATGACGGCTTCGGTCATCAGTTCTGGGTTATTAGTGACAAGGCAGACATCGAACTGATTACTAAGGAGTTCGCTAAGATGCCGGCTCTCTACATCGCCGACGGCCACCACCGTAGCGCTGCTGCTGCTCTCGTTGGTGCAGAAAAGGCTAAGAACAATCCTAACCATAAGGGCGACGAGGAGTACAACTACTTTATGGCTGTTTGCTTCCAGGCATCGCAGCTCACCGTGCTCGACTATAACCGCGTTGTAAAGGACCTCAATGGTCTTACATCGGAGCAGTTCCTTGACGCTTTGCGCGAGAACTTCGAGGTTGAGGACAAGGGCGAGGCTATCTACAAGCCACAGCGTCTGCACGAGTTCTCACTCTATCTCGACGGACATTGGTATTCGCTCACAGCCAAGCAGGGCACATACGACGACCACGACCCTATCGGTGTTCTCGACGTAGACATCTCGAGCCGTCTTATCCTCGACAAGGTGCTCGGCATCACCGATTTACGTTCAGACAAGCGCATCGACTTCGTGGGAGGTCTCCGCGGTCTCGAAGAGCTGAAGCGTCGCGTAGACAGCGGCGAGATGCGCATGGCACTCGCCCTCTATCCTGTTTCAATGAAACAGATAATTGACATCGCCGATAGCGGAAAGATTATGCCGCCGAAGGCAACATGGTTTGAGCCTAAGCTCCGCTCAGGACTCATCATCCACAAGCTGTCGTAACATAGTAGTAGATAAGTGAATAAGCAACGAGTAGACAAGGTGGTTTGCATAAACGTTTGTTATGCATCTCGCCTTGTCTACTTGTCAATTTAATATCAATGGAGCCAAAAGACGAATTTCTAACAATCACAGACACACCCGCAGAAGGCTTTTACAGCGAGAAACGCAGTAAGTTTCTCGCTTTTGCCTTTCATGTCACTTCCGAGGAGGAAGTGAAGCAATACGTAGCAGAGTTTCGCAAGAAATATTATGACGCGCGCCATGTGTGCTGGGCATACATGCTCGGTGCCGACCGCACCGATTTCCGTGCCAACGACGACGGCGAGCCGAGCAGCACAGCCGGCAAGCCCATTCTCGGTCAGATCAACAAGAACGAGTTGACCGACATTCTTATCATCGTTGTGCGCTATTACGGAGGTGTCAATCTTGGCACAAGCGGACTTATTGTTGCCTATCGCACCGCAGCGGCTGAGGCAATAGCCAACGCAGAGGTTGTAAGCCAGTTCGTAGAGGAGGAGGTCGTTTTCGATTTTCCTTACATTATGATGAACGACGTAATGAAAATCATCAAGGACATGTCGCCGCGCATTATCAGCCAGACCTACGACAACACCTGCGAGATGAAACTCTCAATTCGTAAGTCGGAGGCTCCAATGCTTAAAGCCAAGTTCGACAAGCTGGCGTTTAAAGAAGATTAGTTGAAAGCATCCCCATATCTTTCAGAATCACCGTAACCATCACATTATTGCAAAAAAATCTACCATATCTTCCATTCGGCGCATAACGTGCTGTGTATCAGCGAAGTAATAGCTGGGAGATATCTGAAAAATAGAGGTTATCTTCCAGCCTATCTTCCAGCCTATCTTCCAGTTCGTCTTCTAACTCATCTTCTGTCCGTTTCTCGACATTGTTGTCGTAGCGTGGCAACATTGTTGTTGTAGCGTGGCAACATTGTTGTCGTAGCGTGGCAACATTGTTGTTGTAGCGTGGCAACATTGTTGTTGTAGCGTGGCAACATTGTTGTTGTAGCGTGGCAATATTGTTGTTGTAGTGTGGCAACATTTAGGGGTGCATTCTATGTTTAATTATAGCATTGACAACGCTCGTTTCAAATGTCGTTTTCGTTAAACGACTCTTTCAAACCATTAGGTGCAAAAACGGTACATGCAATTTATTTTGTTTTCTTCAATCCCTTGTACGCAAGGAATGCGACGACGAGGGCGGCGAGAGCGAGCAGAACGTAGCCTATCTCGTGGCTGTACTGCAGAGCCTGCTCGTAAACGTCCTTTGTGGTCTTGAGGTTGGTGTACTTGTAGATGCCCCAACCGATCATGGCGAGCACCGTGTTCCATACGCCTGCACCGAGAGTGGTGTAGAGGAGGAACTTGCCTACGTGCATACCAGAGAGACCCGCAGGGATGCTGATGAGCTGGCGTACAGCCGGCACGAGGCGTCCGAAGAATGTTGAGGTGGCACCATGTTCGCGGAAAAACGCTTCGGCTTTCTCTACAGCGGCACGGTCGATGAGGCACATGTGTCCGATGCGGCTGTCTGCAAACTTGTAGATGATAGGTCTGCCGAGCCACTTGGCAAGGTAATAGTTGATGAGCGCACCGAGATCGGCACCGATTGTGGCGAACACCACGACGAGCACAAAGCTCATGCCGCTGTCAGGGTCCATAGCCTTCCATGCTGCCGGCGGAACAACCACCTCGGATGGGAAGGGAATGAACGAACTCTCGATAGCCATAAACAGGGTGACAACCCAATAGTTGAGGTTGTCGAGGATCCAAAGGAAAAGCTCTGCTGTATTCATTTCTTTTTACTTTTTACTCTTTTATTTTTAAAGATATGCTTTTTGTGGGTGCGTGGGTATGGGCAGGATGCCCATATTCTTCTACTGGGTGCGTGGGTATGGCAGGGATGCCATACCCTCCTACTCTTTTACTTTTTCATAGTCGAAGTAATCCTTCGGGTCCATGCCCGTGGGGAAGTATTCGCCGAGCACCTTGCGCGCTTCCGACGGGTTCTGCTGACAGGCTATGTTGAGATACTTCAAGTATTCGTCATGCTTCTGCAGCTGTCGGCAGCACGCAGCCAGATAAGCCGCACCCTCGTCGCCTGGATTGTGGTGCGCTTCGTGGTATGTCTTGAACATACGGTAGGCAATGGTGGGGTAGCCACAGTCGTACACCGATATGGCTATGCGGAAGAATATCTCGTGAGAGAAGTGAGTGGCTTGCAAGGCTTCAACGAAACTCTTTATTGCTTCTTTCACTCTACCATGCTCTAAGAGGATATGACCACGTATTACGTTTATCTCGCTATGGTTGCAATCGGGGTCGTTGTCGGTCTCGGCAAGACATTCGAGTGCCTGTTCTATATGTCCGAGTTGTGAGAGAGTGAATGCACGACATTGGTTCACTTCCGATGTGCTAATATTGTATTTCTTGAAACATTCCAATGCCTTGTTGTACTGCGGCATAGCCTCCTCCGGTCTGCCCATGTTGAGTAGGCAGTTGCCTACGAACATATATGCAGCACCCTCCTCCGGACAGAGTTTGAGGAAACGCTGGTAGTAGTCCATTGCCTCGGTGAAGTTGCCAAGCGAGAACAGACCGTTAGCCTTGTTGAGCAGTGCCTCCTCGTCCTCGGGGTCGATAGCTATGGAGTATTCGCTCGACGTTATCGAGTCGTTGATGCGGTTGCTCATGAGCTGCGTTACGGCGAGTGAATTCCAGTACTTGCCCGAGTAAGGGTCTTCGTCGAGCAGCTGTTCGAATATCTGTTCGCTCTGCTCGTAGTCGCCCTTGGCGAAAGCAATGCGTGCTTTCACCTCACGATAGTCGAGCAGGTCATCCTCGTCGCTCATAGCAAGCCACTTGGCTGCTATGTCGGGTTGGTTATAATCGATAAAAATAGTAGCTATGTCGAGTACATAGTCGGGCACGTCGTCCTCGTCAATCTGGTGCATCGCATTGTTAAGGAAGTTATCAGCTTCCTCAACATTGCCACGTGTAATCATAATCTCGGCTTGCAGATAAAGACAGTCGAGGTCGAGCTGGTCGGAGATCATGTCAGCGTAGTGTTGCGCTGTGTCGATGTCTTTATTGTCGATAAGAGCTATGCGTCCCTTGAACACCAATGGCATAGCTGCTCCAGGGTGTAGTTGGATGGCATAGTCAAGAACGTCAACAGCTTCCTTTCTCTTGCCACTGTCATAGTAATATTCAGCAATGTCCGACAGCTCGTCGCTGCCGAAGTACTCTGGATGGTCTTCTTGCAGCGACGATTCGTATCGGTGTAGTGTCTCTTGAAATTCGGGACTGTTGAAATAATTCTCTTTTTTCTCCATCAAAGTTTTACTTGTTTTGCTTTGCCCAAGCGTCCTTCAGACCCACAGTCTTGTTGAACACGGGGTTCTCGGCTGTAGAGTCGAGGTCTGCCATGAAGTAGCCGATGCGCTGGAACTGCAGATACTGTCCCGGCTTGCAGTCGGCAGCGTAGTCCTCAACGTAGCAGTTCTCGATAGTTTTGAGGCTCTCCGGGTTGAGCAGTTCGCGGAAGTCGCGCTCGTCAGCCGACGGGTTCTCAACGCAGAACAGACGATCGTAAACGCGCACCTGAGCCTTGTGGCAGTGGTCGGCAGATACCCAGTGGAGTGTGCCCTTCACCTTGCGGTTGGCACCCTCAAGGCCGCTCTTGCTGAGCGGGTCGTACTCGGCCTGAATCTCCACGATGTTGCCCTCGGCATCCTTTGTGCAGCCAGTGCACTTCACGATGTAGGCGTTCTTCAGACGTACCTCCTTGCCCGGAGTCATGCGGAAGAATTTTTTCGGAGCATCCTCCATGAAGTCGTCGCGCTCGATCCAAAGATTGCGCGAGAAGGTGATGGTGTGTGTGCCGTCAGCCTCGTTCTCAGGGTTGTTAATAGCCTCCATCTCCTCAGTCTGACCCTCAGGATAGTTGGTGATGACGAGTTTAACCGGGTTGAGCACGGCAGACACGCGCAGCGCACGCTTGTTCAGGTCCTCGCGAACGGCAGCCTCGAGCAGCGCCATGTCGTTGAGAGCGTCGAACTTGGTGTAGCCGATTGAGTCGATGAACTTGCGTACTGACTCGGGCGAGTAGCCGCGGCGACGCATACCAGAGAGTGTCGGCATACGTGGGTCGTCCCAACCCGACACGAACTTCTCCTCAACGAGAGCCAGGAGCTTGCGCTTCGACATCATTGTATAAGTAAGGTTCAGACGGTTGAACTCGATCTGACGCGGGCGGAAGTCGTGCAGGTTCTCTGTCTCGCCGCGCATCTCCTTCAGATAGTCGATGAACTTGTCGTAGAGTGGGCGGTGAGGTACGAACTCGAGTGTACAGATAGAGTGGGTTACACCCTCGAAGAAGTCGCTCTGTCCGTGAGCGAAGTCGTACATCGGATAAGCGTGCCACTTCGTGCCTGTGCGGTGGTGTGGAGTGTGGATGATGCGATAGATGATAGGGTCGCGGAAGTGCATGTTCGGGTTAGCCATGTCGAGCTTTGCACGGAGCACCATGCTGCCCTCTACAGCCTCTGGAGTGTTCATCTTGTTGAACAACTTGAGGCTCTCCTCAACGGGGCGGTCGCGGTAAGGCGAAGCAACGCCCGGAGTGGTAGGTGTGCCCTTCTGCTCGGCAATCTGCTCAGCAGTCTGCTCGTCGATGTAAGCGTGTCCGTTCTGAATCATCCACACAGCGAAGTCCCAAAGCTTCTCGAAATAGTCGGAAGCGTAGTATATGTTACCCCATTTGAAACCGAGCCAAGAGATGTCGTTGAGAATGTTCTCAACGTACTCGTTGTTCTCCTTTGTAGGATTGGTGTCGTCGAAGCGCAGGTTGCACACTCCATTGTACTTTTCAGCCACGCCGAAGTCCATGCAGATAGCCTTAGCGTGTCCGATGTGCAGATAACCATTAGGCTCTGGCGGGAAACGCGTTTGTATGCGTCCGGCGTTCTTGCCCTCAGCGAGGTCCTGCTCAACGAGCTGCTCTACAAAACTCAAATTCTTCTCTTCTACTGTCTTTTCTTCTGTAATTGCCATATATTTAGACTTTTTCTGTTTCTTTCTTTCGTTACATTATGATATAGTATCGTGCAAAGTTACGATTTTTCAGTGATGTGCGCAATTTTATGCTATCAATAATTTTTTTATTTCATTCGATTTTGTTACTTTTGCGTTCAGATTAATAATAATCGAAAGTCAATATAAATTAACTTAAATAAATATCAGAGTTATGAAACCAACACTTTTCCTCCTCGCTGCAGGTATGGGAAGCCGTTACGGCGGACTGAAGCAGCTCGACGAGCTCGGTCCTCACGGTGAGACAATCATGGATTACAGTATCTACGACGCAATCAATGCTGGCTTTGGCAAGCTTGTGTTCGTTATCCGTAAGGATTTTGAGGACGACTTCCGTCGCATTGTTCTTTCTAAATATGAAGGCCACATCCCTTGCGAGCTCGTGTTCCAAAGCCTCGACGCACTGCCCGAGGGCTTTACATGTCCTGAGGGTCGCACAAAGCCTTGGGGTACTAACCATGCGCTGATGATGGGTGCAAGCGTTATCAATGAGCCGTTCGCTGTGCTCAACTGCGACGACTTCTACGATCGCGATGCATTCCGTGTAATGGGCAAGTGGCTCAGCGAGTTGCCAGAGGGTTCTACTGGTAAGTATGCTATGGTAGGTTTCCGCGTAGGTAACACTCTTTCTGAGAGTGGCACTGTAAGCCGTGGCGTATGCGAGAACGATGAACATCATCACCTGACATCTGTTGTAGAGCGCACCAAGATTCAGCGCTTCGACGGCGTTGTGAAGTATCTCGACGACGACAACGAGACATGGGTAGAGATTCCTGACACAACACCGGTATCTATGAACTTCTGGGGCTTCACACCTGATTACTTCAAGCACAGTGAGGAGTACTTCAAGGCGTTCCTCTCTGACCCGAAGAACATGGAGAACCTTAAGAGCGAGTTCTTCATCCCATTGATGGTAGACAAGCTCATCCACGACGGCACCGCTACTTGCGAGGTGCTCGACACGACATCTAAGTGGTTCGGCGTGACCTATCCGGAGGATCGTCCGGACGTAGTGGCTAAGTTCCAGAAACTTGCCGACGAGGGTGTTTATCCTGCAAAGATGTTCTAAACTACATCGCAATATTTATTTTCATTATAGCGAGGAGTTACGCTGAAACCATTCGTTTCGGCGTAGCTCCTCGTTCTTTATTGCTATTTACTCCGTGTTTTTGTTTGCGTTCTCATTAAAAAATAGTAATTTTGCAGCCGAAAATAAATGTAGCAGTATCGTTTACTATATACATTATATTATATAGAGTGCTTGATAAACCTCTTAAAAAACAAGATTATGCAGAAAAACAAGAAAACCGTGAGTGTGCTGTTTTTGCTTTTCAGTACGCTTTTCTGCGTTTGTCTTATTACGGCAAACGTGCTTGAGACAAAGCAAATTGCGTTAGGTCCGATTAGTGTAACAGGCGGATTAATCGTCTTCCCCGTTTCGTACATCATCAACGACTGCGTTTGTGAGGTATGGGGCTATGGAAAAACCCGATTGCTGATATGGTTGGGTTTCGCTATGAATTTCCTATTTGTCCTCTTCGGAGCATTGTGTGACATACTGCCCGCTGCGCCTTATTGGCATAACGAAGAAGGATTCCACGCTGTTTTCGGACTTGCGCCACGTATCGCATTCGCATCATTCTTGGCGTTCATCGTCGGTTCGTTCGTCAATGCTTACGTGATGAGTCGCATGAAACTCTCGTCGGGCGGCAAGAACTTCTCGGCTCGCGCCATACTCAGTACGGTGTACGGCGAGGCAGCCGATTCGATTATCTTCTTCCCGCTTGCACTCGGAGGAGTAATCCCGATGAGCGAATTGCCAGTGTTGATGATTTCTCAAGTAGTGCTGAAGACCCTCTACGAGATAATCGTTCTGCCGCTTACCATACGCGTTGTGCGTTGGACAAAGAAGTTTGAGGGCGAGGACAACTTCGATACCAATATGAACTATAGCATCTGGCGAATATTCAATATTTAAGACAACGTTCAGAGGTTAATGTGCTTTAAAATATAGTATATATAATAAGTATATAAATGGCAACAAATTCAGATAATCGCCGCGACGAAGGCTTGCAGGCACTCGGAGCGAAGACAAAGTATCGTGACGACTATGCACCGGAAGTGCTTGAGACATTTGTCAACAAGCATCAGGGCAACGACTACTGGGTGCGTTTCAACTGTCCGGAGTTCACATCGCTGTGTCCGATTACCGGTCAGCCCGACTTTGCGGAGATACGCATATCGTATGTGCCGGATGTGAAGATGGTGGAGAGCAAGAGCTTGAAGCTCTATCTGTTCAGCTTCCGTAATCATGGCGACTTCCACGAGGACTGCGTGAACATCATTATGAAAGACCTCGTGAAGCTTATGGATCCTAAGTATATCGAGGTGACAGGTCTCTTCACACCGCGTGGAGGCATTTCTATATGGCCTTATGCCAACTACGGTAAGCCAGGAACAAAGTATGAAAAGCTCGCAGAACGTCGTTTTGAGGAGCACGATTTGCGTGGATAATAACATCGTTAGGTGCAGTTGTGGACAACTGCACCTTTTCTCGTATATAATAACTACCTAAAAATTAATGTAATAAGTATGAAGAAAATCTTTTGTACAGTGATGTTTGCACTCGCTATGTCTGCCAGCGTTTCTGCCGAAAATGCTGCTAACAGCACAGCCGGAACCGCTGCCGACAAGGCTGTTGCGAACAAGTATGTGCCAACAGAAGGCAATCTCGCAGCACGCTCTCATTTCCAAGACTCTAAGTTCGGCATATTCCTCCATTGGGGACTTTACAGTATGCTCGCCACCGGCGAGTGGACAATGACAAACAACAACCTTAACTACAAGGAGTACGCCAAGCTTGCAGGTGGTTTCTATCCCTCAAAGTTCAGTGCACGCGAGTGGGTGTCAGCAATCAAGGCTTCCGGAGCAAAGTATATCTGCTTCACAACACGCCACCACGAGGGCTTCTCAATGTTCCATACGAAATATTCAGACTATAACATCGTTGACGCTTCGCCGTTCAAGCGCGACGTCGTGAAGGAACTTGCCGACGAGTGTCATCGTCAGGGCATCGGTTTGCACTTCTACTACTCGCACATCGACTGGGGACGCGAGGACGCACCGCTCGGACGCACTGGTCTTGGCACTGGCCGCCCGAAAGAGGCGCAGAACTGGGACAGCTACTATCAGTTCATGAACAATCAGCTCACAGAGTTGCTCACCAACTATGGCGAGGTGAACGCTATCTGGTTCGACGGCTGGTGGGATCAGGATATCAATCCGTCGTTCGACTGGCGCTTGCCCGAACAGTATGCGCTCATACATAAGCTGCAGCCCTCTTGCCTTATCGGCAATAACCACCACTCTCAGCCGTTCGACGGCGAGGACTTCCAGATGTTCGAACGCGACCTTCCAGGCGAGAATACTGCCGGTCTGTCGGGTCAGGCAATCAGCAAACTTCCGCTTGAGACCTGCGAGACCATGAACGGTATGTGGGGCTACAAGATAACAGACCAAAACTACAAGTCGACAAAGACTCTCATTCATTATCTCGTGAACGCTGCCGGACGCAACGCCAATCTGCTTATGAACATCGGTCCTCAGCCAGACGGTTGTCTGCCTGAGGTTGCTGTGCAGCGCCTGAAAGAGATGGGCGAGTGGATGAAGGTTTACGGCGAGACAATCTACGGCACACGTGGCGGACTCGTTGCTCCGCATGATTGGGGTGTGACAACACAGAAGGACAATCGTCTCTTTGTGCATATTCTCAACTTGCAGGACCGCTCACTCTTCCTGCCTATCGGCTCGAAGAAGATTCGCAAGGCTGTCGACTTCGCTACACGCAAGGCCGTGAAGACACAGAAATGCGACGGTGGCGTGCTGATTTCTCTCGACGAAGTGCCCACAGATGTTGACAAAGTAATAGAAATTCAGCTCTAATATTTACTAAAAAAGCGTTGATATTACTGAGTAATTGAATTTTTTTCTCTAATTTTGCATATTTGAAGAGGTGTGCAGTGGCTTAAAGTCACGCTATCTCTTCAAATTGCGTTATACGAACAATAAAAAAATCAACTAATAGAGATGAAAAAGAAAATCCAGTTCAGTCTCGTTTATCGAGATATGTGGCAGTCTTCTGGCAAGTTCCAGCCACGCAAAGACCAGTTGGAGCGCATTGCTCCCGTGATTATCGATATGGGTTGCTTTGCCCGTGTTGAGACCAACGGCGGAGCTTTCGAGCAGGTGAACCTTCTCGCAGGCGAGAATCCAAACGATGCAGTACGCGCTTTCTGCAAGCCTTTCAATGAGGTAGGTATCAAGACCCACATGCTCGACCGTGGTCTTAACGCTCTGCGTATGTACCCCGTGCCTGACGATGTTCGCGCCCTCATGTACAAGGTAAAGGCAAAGCAGGGTACAAACATCACACGTATCTTCGATGGTCTGAACGACGTTCGCAATATCATTCCGAGCATCAAGTGGGCAAAGGAAGGCGGTATGACTCCGCAGTGTGCTCTCTGCATCACCAACTCTCCGGTTCACACTCTGGAGTACTACATGAACATTGCCGATCAGCTTATCGCTGCCGGCGCAGAGGAAATCTGCTTGAAGGATATGGCTGGTATCGGTCAGCCTGCATTCCTCGGCAAACTCACAAAGATGATTAAGGACAAGTATCCTGAAATCATCATCCAGTATCACGGTCACTCAGGTCCTGGTCTCTCAATGGCTTCAATCCTTGAGGTTTGCCAGAACGGTGCCGACATTATCGATACAGCTATCGAGCCGTTGTCATGGGGTAAGGTGCATCCGGATGTTATCTCTGTTATCAGCATGTTGAAGAACGAGGGCTTCGACGTTCCCGAAATCAACATGAGTGCATACATGAAGGCTCGCGCCATGACCCAGGAGTTCATCGACGAGTGGCTCGGCTACTTCATCAACCCTGGCAACAAGATCATGTCTTCGCTCCTCCTCGGTTGCGGTCTGCCTGGCGGTATGATGGGTTCAATGATGGCTGACCTCGGCGGTATGCGTACCACTATTAATAATGTGCGCAAGAAGAACGGTCTTGACGAGCTTTCTATGGACGACCTCCTCATCAAGCTCTTCGACGAGGTGGAATACGTATGGCCACGCGTAGGCTACCCTCCATTGGTAACACCGTTCTCACAGTACGTGAAGAACATCGCTCTTATGAACCTCCTCACTCTCGAGCAGGGCAAGGGACGCTTCGTGATGATGGACGACTCTATGTGGGGTATGATTCTCGGCAAGTCGGGTAAGATACCCGGAACTATCGATCCGGAGCTTGTTGAACTTGCAAAGAAGCAGGGCCGTGAGTTTACCGACGTTGACGCTCACACACTTCTCACCGACGCTCTCGACGACTTCCGCAAGGAGATGGCAGAGAACGGATGGGAGTGCGGCCAGGACGACGAAGAACTCTTCGAGCTCGCTATGCACCCCGAGCAGTATCGCAACTACAAGAGCGGTCAGGCTAAGAAGAACTTCCTCGCCGACCTTCAGAAGCTCAAGGATGCCAAACTCGGTGCTAACCTTTCTCCCGAGCAACTCAGTGCTTACAAGCACGCTAAGGCAGACGCTGTTGTTGCTCCGGTTAAGGGTGACATATTCTGGGAGTTCTCAGGCGAGGGCGAGTGCGCACCTACTGTAGAGCCGTTCATCGGCAAGGAGTACAAGGAGGGCGATGTGCTCTGCTACATCCAGGCTCCTTGGGGCGAGTTTGTAGAGGTGCCGGCTGCTCTTGGTGGCAAGCTCGTTGAGATCAACGCAAAGCGTGGCTCAAAGGTACAGAAGGGCGACGTGATTGCATACATCGAGCGCGAGCACGAGTAAAATATATGTATAAGCAAATAATCGACAAATACTACGTAGGATGTGATGCGTTGCGTCATATCCTACTCACTCATAGCCAATCTGTAGCGCAACGTGCGCTGCAGATTGCTTCGTTACATCCCGAACTACATATCGACTGCAACTTTGTAGAGCAGGCTGCGATGCTTCACGACATCGGAATCATCCGCGTAGATGCCCCAGGTATAGAGTGTCACGGCACGGAGCCGTACATACGTCATGGTGTCTGTGGTGCTGAAATGCTGCGCAGCGAGGGATTGCCCGAGCGTTACGCCCGTGTCTGCGAGCGTCATACCGGCGCCGGACTGACCCTCGACGATATCGTTTCGCAAGATCTGCCATTGCCACATCACGACTTGCAGCCCGAAACGATAGAGGAGAAGCTTATCTGCTATGCCGATAAGTTCTACTCGAAGACACATCTCGACCGCGAGAAGACCATTGAACAGGCAGAACGTTCGCTCGCCAAGTTCGGTGGCGACACATTGGCACGGTTCCGCAAGATGAAGGAACTCTTTGAGCCAGAGAAGTAAACAACAAGAACCAACATTATTCAAATTGAGAACAAAGACAGCTATAGCCCTATTGCTTTGCGCCATCATGTTTGTGATGGCAAGTGCTGACGCACCCTCTAAGCAACGCAAGAAGAGAGAGAAAGTTCTTCGCGACTCAATGGAGATAAGTGATATTGCGGATACCATTTTGCGCGATTCGTTGTTGTCGGCTAACGACACTATGCTTACTCTTACTGTTGACACAACGCTCGCATTAGGCGTTGACACAACCAAGATGGACTCCCTGCAACTCGCTATCTACCACCACAATAAGGCTATCGACGACTCCATACGCCTCGACTCAATCAACCGCCAACGTGCGGGAGGCATCAACTCTCCAGTAAACTATTCGGCAAACGACTCTCTCGTGTACGACGCCGTCACGAAGACAGCACGTCTCTATGGCAGCTCCACCGTGAAATACGAGAATATGGACCTTGCTGCCGAGCGCATACACATGAGCATCGACTCATCCTTAGTACACGCTACCGGAGCCAAGGACAAGGCTGACACCACCGGCATGACACTCTTCGGCACGCCCGTGTTCTCCATGGGCTCTGACAAGTACGAGAGCGACACCATGGCGTTCAACTTCAAGACAAAGAAGGGTCTTATCAGCAACGTGTACACGCAGCAGGAGGACGGTTTTTTGCGTAGCGAGATATCAAAGCGCAGTCCGAACGGCGACATCTTCCTTCAGCACGGTCGCTATACCACTTGCGATGCTGAGCACCCCGACTTCTATATAGCTCTTTCGCGTGCGAAGGTGCGCCCGGGTAAGGAGGTCGTGTTCGGACCGGCTTATCTCGTGGTTGCCGATGTGCCTCTGCCGTTTACCATTCCTTACGGCTTCTTCCCGTTCACCAAGAGCTATTCGAGCGGCTTCATCATGCCTACATACGGCGACGAGAGCAACCGCGGCTTCTATCTGCGCGATGGCGGCTACTACTTCGCCATCAGCGACAAGATGGACCTGAAACTTCTCGGCGAGATATACACAAAAGGCTCGTGGGGACTCTCCGCTGCCATGAACTACACCAAGCGCTATCGCTTCAGCGGCAGCTTCTATGCAAGTTTTCAGAACACACAGACCGGCGACAAGGGAATGCCCGACTTCACCCGTCAGAAAAGCTTCAAGATACAGTGGAGCCACCGCCAGGATCAGAAGGCAAACCCTTACAGCTCGCTCTCAGCCAGCGTCAACTTCGCTACGTCGAGCTACGAGCGCAACAACCTCAGCTCGCTCTATAATCCGCAGACCCTCACGCAGTCTACACGCACATCATCCGTGTCGTGGAGCACAACGTTCTCGAGTATCGGTTTGTCGTTGAGCTCTACAGCCAACCTCTCGCAGAACATGCGCGACTCGTCGATTGCGATGACATTGCCCGATCTTAACATCTCGCTCTCGCGTTTCTACCCGTTCAAGCGTAAGCACGCTGCGGGCGACGAACGCTGGTACGAGAAGATCTCGATGTCGTACACGGGTCACATCTCCAACAGCATCAATACTAAGGAGGATAAGCTGCTGCATTCCAACCTCATAAAAGACTGGCGCAACGGCTGGAACCACTCGATACCTATCAGCGGCAACTTCACGCTGTTCAACTATATCAACATTTCGCCGTCGTTCAACTTCCAGGACCGCATGTACACGCACAAGGTGATGCGCTCGTGGGATGCTGGTGCGCAGCGCGAGGTGTGCGATACTATATACGGTTTCAACAACGTGTACAACTATAGTATGTCTATCGGTGCGTCGACGAAGTTTTACGGTTTTTATATGCCGAGCCGTAAGATATTCGGCGATAAGATTCAGGCTATTCGCCACGTGCTGACTCCGTCTGTGAGCTTCAGTTATGCGCCCGATTTCAGTGCGTCGCGCTATGGCTACTACAAAACTTATCAGCGCACCAATGCTGACGGTTCGGTGGACTTGGTGGAGTACTCGCCTTATAAGGATCAGCTCTTCGGGGTGCCGGGCAAGGGCAAGACGGGCAACATCGCGTTCGACCTCTCGAACAACATCGAGATGAAGGTGAAGAGCAGCAAAGACTCCACAGGCTTCAAGAAACTCAGCATAATCGACGAACTCGGTCTGTCGATGAGCTACAATATGGCTGCCAAAGAAAAACCGCTTTCCGACCTCACCATGCGCATCCGCCTCAAGTGGTGGAAAAACTACACGTTCAACATGACCGCCGTCTTCGCCTCGTACGCCTACGAGCTCGACAAGAACGGTCGCCCCTACGTGGGTAATCATACGCTTTGGGGTATGGGTAAGTTCGGACGCTTCCAGGGTACATCGCAGAACTTCTCCTTCACGCTCACGCCCGACAAACTTAAGAAATGGTTCGGCGGTGGCGACGACAAGGAGCGCAAGAAGCGTAACGGAAAAGATGACGAGGAAGGCATCGACACCGACGTGGAGTCGAACGTGGACGATACGATGGTGAACGCCCAGCGCAGCACGCGCAAGAAGAGTGGGGGTGGCAAGGCTGAAACGGATGCTGACGGCTACATGCGCTTCAACATGCCCTGGTCGCTCACGTTCGGTTATGGCATCACCATGCGCGAGAACACCGGCGGCAAGTTCAACACGAAGACGATGCGCTATCCGTACAAGTTCTCGCAGAACCTCAACGTTAGTGGTAACTTGCGGCTTAGCGACGGCTGGAACATATCCTTCTCGAGCGGTTACGACTTCGACCAGAATAAGCTCTCGATGACCACGGCTTCGCTGCAGCGCGACCTGCATTGCTTCAACATGGCGTGCTCCGTAGTGCTTGCTCCGTACACAAGCTATAACTTCTCGTTCCGTTGCAACGCTGCTACGCTCACCGACGCACTGAAGTATGACAAGCGTTCGGGATACAGCAATGCCGTGCAGTGGTACTAAAAGTGTGGTGAGATGTTCTTGCTCTGGCAAGCGGCAAAGCCGAGCGGAATGAAGAATAAAAAAAGCCTATGGATTCATTATTTCTACTTCAGTTTGCATGTTTCATATTCATGCTTATCAACGGGCTGTTTGTGGCACTCTCTCATCTGCATGTAAGATGGGAGAACAAGCGGTATGAGCGTTCACGATGGATGATCGTTGTCGCCTTAATAGGATTGGCGATACAATATGCCGTGCAGATGGTTTTCGGATTCCGTGCTGCTGACGACAGTCTTGGGGCGGTCATCAACATTCTCGTCTATACGCCCTGCTTCTCGCTTATCTCTTTAGGTATCTACAACATAGAGACCACACGTTCCAACCTCAGAAAGATGATACTGATGTGTAGTGGCATTTATGCTGCCGTCATTGTGGTCTTTTGTGTGGGTATCAGTTTCCATCATAGTCTGTATATCAGAGAGGGGCTTTATGTGATGCTTGCGTTGTTTTGCCTAAGTGTTTTATATTGCATATACATGATTATTCAGGAGATGATCAGGCGTAAAAATATGTTGGAGACAATGGCGGCAACAGACTTATTGCCTTACGTAAGATATTCGCGTGCAAGTGTAATCATTCTCTGGCTCGCAGTTCTCGCTATGCCAGTTGCCATCTTTTCTACTACCTTATTATATATAGTAGGTCCTGCTGTATTGCTTGCCTTGTTGTTCTTCAACCTTACATTTATCGCTCTTGGCAACAGTTATATTCCAACAGAAGAGCTATTGGATAAAGAAGAGAATATTCAGCTGTCTGGGGGGGGTGAAAGTAGAAAAACCTTTACAGCAATTGTCTGAGGAGCGCAGAAACTTTATCCAAAGCAGTATTGATCAATGGTGTATGGATTTGGGCTATAAGGACAGCAACGTAAATATGTTGACGCTTTCTCGTACACTTTGTATATCAAAGAACGAATTGAGCCTGTTTTTCGATCAATGCTTGCACTCTAACTTCCGAATATGGCTCAGCGAGATACGTTTCAACGCTGCAAAGAAGATGATGTTGGAATATCCAGATTATAGCAACGACATCATTTCAGCCGAATGTGGATTCTCTTGTCGCACTCATCTTTACCGAATCTTCAAGACAAAAGAAGGCTGTTCTCCTACAGAGTGGAGAGACTTCCACTCTACAGATGCAGCACAAAATGACTCAAATTGGGCATAACCATTTTTTCGTAAAATACCAAAGAAAAAGCAAAACTCTTATCGAAAAACAGCCAAAAAGGTGTCGCATTCCTACGAATGCGACACCTTTTTGGTATGAATGCGACACATGAACAGGGGAAAACTGCACCTTCTTTCGTGGAAATACACGATATTTGCAACATGAAAGAAGTAATAGAAACTATGCCAAGGATTGAATTAGCCCTGATCATCATCGGGGTGTTTGTACTCATATTAGGTATTATCTTGGGATATGCCATGATACATGAGTACAGGATGTATCTTGAGAATCATTGGAAGGCTCGCTATAGCTTCTGCGATTTCATCAAGAGGGAGAGATACTATATCTATCTGTTTCTCGGATTGACTTTTGTCGTCATTCTGGGAATCACAGTATATATAATGGCAATGAGAGAACAGCTGTCGTTCGGTGGATAATGCCGCTGCATAGTGGTAAGATTCGACAGAACGCACAAAAGTATTTATTTTTACAAGAAATTATTAATTCAAAAACAAAAGATATGAAGATGAATTATGTAAAAATGAGATGGCTTGTTCATTCCTCTATGGGGCAGCCGTGTCGTGACTGAAAAAAGAAATAAAGGAGAACCAAAGACGATGAATACGAAAAGAAGATACATCTATCTGAAGATATGTACGCTGCTTATGTTCGTGTGCCTGACAGCCTGCAACCGTGACCCGCACGAGGAAGAGAGGGGTATGGCCGTAACCATCGACAATACCCAATGTCCAGACGTGCCTATCGGGGCAATCAAGCTCTACATCTACGGCACGGGGGGAAACCTCTACGCCACCTACAACTATGCGGACGCACGGGGCATTGCTTCCGTCCTGCATCCCTTAGAAGCCGGACACTACACGGTAGCGGTGGTCATCAATGCGGACGAAGAAGCGGCGGAGACCTCCACCCTCACTGCCCTGCACGAGTGGTTAGAGATAGAGATGAGCCACGAGACCAACCTGCTTTCGGGCATAGCGGAGGTGAATGTGACGGAGGACGGCATCAGCCCTGTCACCGTCTTCCTGCAGCGGGGTGTTTTCACGCTGTCCACGCTCCGTCTGCAGCTCACGCTGCCCGCCCCGAAACTGCCGGATTACACACCAGAGAAGAGCAAGACTCGTGCCGCCGGAACCGCCAATACAATAAGGTGTGTGGCAGAACTCTGCAAGGCAGGCACGGACATCGTGGTGCTTCACAAAGCCGTGACACCCGTCCCGCAAGCTGACGGCACATATCTCGTGGAGCTTGAATTGGCAGAAGGCTCTTACGACCTGCGCCTGTGGACGGACTATGCCCGCGCTGACAATCCGCTTGCCGACACATTTTATCATACGGAAAGCCTGAAAGCAGTGACCATCGTCACGAAGCCATACACGGCGAACACCGATGCCAAGGATGCGGCGTACTATAACAAAAGTGACATCACGCTGGCCGAAGAGGGCGCAACAATGAATGTGCAACTCCAACGCCCATTGGCAAAGTACCGCCTCATAGCCAAAGACGTAGAAAACTACCGCAAGCTGATGGAAGCGAAGCCAGATATATACCCCCCGTTGAAGAATCTGACGGTAAAGGTTCTGTATGAGGGATATTTCCCCTCTGGATTTAATGTTTCTACAGGAAAACCAAATGATGCCGTAGGTGGTATAAGTTACTCGCAGGTATCACTTCATTATAATGATGTTGACAATGAGGTTTTGTTAGGCGGCGATTGGGTGTTGGTAAATGGAACAGAGTCACTTGTCAATGTTACAGTTACCGTAACCGACAACCTTGGCAATACGTTATGTCGTGCTTCGGGTGTCAAGATAAATTACCGAAATAGCCACCTTACGACAGTGTATGGCAATTTTCTTACGGCTGGCATCAACAAGGGCGGCATCGACATAAATACCGAATGGAGCGGAATATACAATGTGTGGTTTTAAGTAACAAGTAAATATACAATTAGAAAATTAAATATACAATTAGAAAATGATTAAAAAAGTTTTTTTGATGCTGGGCATCGCAGCGATGCTGGCATCGTGCAGTCAGAACGAGGAGTTGTTTTCCGACAAGGGAAACAACACAGTACAACAGGTGACTTTCACGCTCGCAACAGACGAGAAGCCCCAAACACGAGCTGCCACGGATGGCTTGCGTTATGTGGTTGCTGTCTATGACGAGGCTGGTACGACAGAAGTAAAGCAGGAAACAACTTTCGAAAACAACAGCTTTACCATCCTGTTGCCTCCGGGTACATACAAGTGTCTTTTTTGGGCAGACTATGGCAGTACGAACTATGACGCAACGGACTTGACAAGTGTGAAAGAATTGAAAAGCACTGAGGCAGACGCCAATGCCGAGGCTTTTTATGCAAACCAATCGGTTAAAGTCAGCAATGGCAATCAGGTAAACGTTACGCTGAATCGTGCTGTAGCCAAAGTGATTTTGAGGGAAACCGATGTGTTGGAGCCTGGAAGCATGACCGTGACTTATAGCCGCCCATTGAGCTTCAATGTGGCAGACGGTACGACAACAGGGACAGAATCTGACACCAAGACACTGTCCATCGAAAACGAAATACATGGGACAACCGATTCTCCTGTGGAAATAGGCAGTTTCTACGTGTTGGCTAGTGCGGATGAGGCAAACCTTGACAATTTCATTACACAGTACAATGAAGAAGAAAAAAAGACGATAAGTAATGTACCCGTACAAGCTAACTATCAGACTTACATCACAGGAAAGTATGGCGCAAAGGTCAACCAGCAATTCCTTATAGATGTCAATACCACCTGGAGTACTTCGAACAAGGAAGGTAAGTTGCTGAATGTTAATGGAGACTACACACTTGTCAACAAAAGCGGCAGTTATGACTGCATCGTTCTCTCTTCTACCGGCACTTCTGCCATCGTAGCCTGCAAGACCATGCAAGCGAAAGCTGAAAACAAAGAGGCAGCCGCAGCCGCAGCAGAGGCTATCGGAGGACGGCTCGTCACCTTCGCTGAATTTGTACATTTATGTGATGCAGGCATAATAAAAGATTCTTATGCTGATTATTATTGTTTTGATGATGGACGATGCTGGTATCTTCATGGTAGTACAGGCCATGACGATTTAGTAGAATCTAAACTAGAATATTATGTAGCTTTTGATATAACAAAATAAATAATCATGCGTGGACGGAGTATCCGTCCACGTCTGACACATTCAATAATTTTAAACGTAAACAATTATGAATGATTTCAAGAATCAATGGCTCAGAAAGAGGACTTTCGCCATTCCTGCCTCGCGACTGACGGGCAGGCTGACAACATTGAAATCGGACGTTCCTGCTGCCGACTCGCTCTTCTGGAAGTTGTGGAACGGTAGTCTCGACACGGCGGTGCAGGTGTTGCAGACCGATTATTTCAAAGGCATCGCAGCCGGGACGCTCGACCCCAACGCCTACGGCTCGCTTATGGTGCAGGACGGCTACTATTGCTTCCGTGGGCGTGATGACTATGCCACAGCCGCCACTTGTGCGCAGGATGAGACATTGCGTGAGTTCTTCAAGGCAAAGGCAAAGAGCTACGACGAATACAACGAGACGTACCATCAGACGTGGCATCTGCGTGAGGCTTCGGGACTGATACCCGGCACGGACATCAAGGACTATGCCGACTATGAGGCATACGTGGCAGGCTCACTTGCCTCGCCCTATATGTGCGTAGTGATGCTGCCCTGCGAGTACCTGTGGCCTTGGATAGCCAACTTCCTCGATGGCTACACGCCCACAAACAGCCTCTACCGTTTTTGGATAGAATGGAACGGAGGTACGCCAAACGGTGCTTACCAGATGGGGAACATGCTGGAACAGTACCGTGACAAAATAGACGAGGACAAGGCTGTGGAGATATTCAACACCGCCATGAACTATGAACTGAAAGTATTCACATCATCAACCATCCTAACAACTATAGAAAATGGAAAATAAAAAGAATGACAATCAGCAACCAACAGTTGCATCGGCTCATCACCCTTTCTATCTCGGGGAAATGAAAAAGGGGATGTTCGTCTGCTGGACCGTTACCACGCAATGCTGTGACGATACGAAAGTTACAATCCTTGACGATACGGGTAAGGTTTATGCCACCTATACCAAGGCTTTCACGCAAAGCCATGACCTGACATTGCTGGGACAGGGCAACGCTATAATCGAAGGAAATGAACTGATAGCGAGTACCAACACGCACTTAATAAATGACCTCAATGCCCGAAAAGTGGGAGCTGTCACAGACATCTGCATAGAAGACCAGACGGACAACGATTTTAATGATGTTTACATCAATGTAGTGGCGTGGAACAAGAAAGGCTGATTTTCGTCTTCCACAAAACGATTGAAAAAAACAAGCTAGGGGAGACTGTCTGAAAAGATGCAGTCCCCCCTAAATTCCGCAACTTTTTAATTTAAGTTTTTTTAAGTACTGGAGCAACTTTTGTTGCTCAGGATTTTGTCAAGTCAAAGAATTCACTTATATTAGTGTTGCAAAAATAGAAAAAGAGATACATCAGAACCT
>ENA-UESD01000435-UESD01000435.1-human-gut-metagenome-genome-assembly--contig:-NODE-435-length-38981-cov-7.937436_pt1 | contig 38981 bp, 26 predicted proteins | sample MGYA00242985_ERZ507986 | MGnify/ENA primary metagenome ERZ507986 (study PRJEB26167, sample SAMN06115408) | human gut metagenome | host: Homo sapiens | place: China:Guangxi | collected 2016-04-06... | reverse complement strand
GAGACGCTTCACGCCGCTGTTCAGGCGTTTCTGGACCCACAGCGCGAATTCCACCGAGCGGAACTCCGTGCCCCGTTCGTCGAGCAGCGCCACGAAATCGCCGTCGGTCAGCTGGCGCAGGATGGCTTCTCCCTCGGCCGTGCGCTGCTGCTTGACGGTCATGCTCTTGGTGTTGCGCACGTCGGGCAGGGTCGTGACCGCGAATTTGCAATAGAAATTCACGCGCCGGGCATACAGTTCCACCAGCGCGGCGACCTCCTTCGAATCGGTCTTGCCTATGACGATCAGTTCGATGTTCACGTTTTCCGGTTTTCTATTTCGTTTACGGGAACTATGCGCCAGCCGGATTCCGTATGCCGGACCTCCCAGCCGGGGAGGAGCGTGAGGGTGTAGTCCGCCCCCGTGATCCGGTTGCCTTTCGTGAGTTGCGGGGCCGCTGCGAGAAAAGCCGACCAGTCGTTCATACGGACGAGTCCCTGTTTTACCACGAGCGTACCCCATTTTCCGCGCAGGGTGACATTGCGCAAGACCACGGCCCGGTCCGCGAGCGGAATAACGCGGTCATTGGGGTTGAATGAGATGTGGATGCCGTCGTTGGGGATGCGGAGCACATTGGCGTCGGATGCAAGCCATCCGGTATAACGCGACGAGTCGCCCGCCGTTTTGCGTTCGGCTTTCAGATAGCGGGCGTAGCTGTCGCTGCGGGTAGCTTCCATCCGTTTTTTCGCGGTGGGGGAGGAGGAATCCTTGTTTGTTTTGGTTTCCGATAAGGCATCGGCCGCGGCTTCGGAAAGCCCTTCCGCTGTTGCGATGCCGCTCCGCCAGGCAGGGTTTATCCGGTCGAGCAGCAGGGCATAGGCCGGACCTGTGGCGTATGCGAACGAGTTGACATAACCTTTTTTCGCCTCATAGCGCAGTCTTCGGATCGCCATGTGCCGGATCGTCCGGTCCTTGGTATAGGCGATACGCAGTCCCGTATATTGGGCCGTTCCTTCGTGCTTTTCGAACGTGGATTCGTTGTTGTCGGGAAACATCCGGCGACGCTCTTCCCGGATTTGCAGGGCGGTTTTCAGTGCGCGGCGGGACCCGCGCAGCGCCCGTCGCAGGGCATCGAACTCCATGTGCAGCAGGGCGCGGCCCTGCGGGGTATCCAGATGCGAATTTTGCGACGTAACGGCCTCGATGCCGAGGCTGTCTTGGTAAAAATGGAACGATTCGTGAGCTGTCAGTTCCAATAGCGCTTCCGCATTACGCTTGTCGAACCAGTCGCTTACGAGTGTCACGTAACGTCGTCCCCGGTAGTTGGTGACCGAGTTGGCTATGGGAATGTCCGTCGGCAGCGCTGTCGTGTCGCATGCGGACATCGTTCCGCCGTACCGGACGATGACCATCCGCTGCGAGGCGGGACTGAGCAGGAGCAGGTCGGGTTCGAACCGGATACCCCACAAGCGTGCGGATCTGTCCGCTGTTTGTTCCGTGGCTCTCCGTATCGGGGACGACTGTCCGATTGCCGTACAGACCGGAAGGAAAAGCAGCGGAAAGAGTGAAAGCAGTTGTTTCATGCCGTACCGTTTCGTTACAGATCCGTATTCCACTCCCCGTCGGCATCGGCGTAGATCACCGGACGGGACTTTTCGACCGACTTCAGCCATTGGTAGGCTTTGTACATGTTGTATCCGTTGCCCGAGGGGCCTCCCAGCGAGTAGGCGACGACGCAGGTGAAGTTGCGCGAACGGTAATACATCGCCTTCACGCGCTCCAGATATTCGTCCGCGAATGCCGGGTCGTTCGACGGCGTGCCCCCGACCGTGCGGTCGCCGCTGCGCTCCGGGGCGTCGATGTTCGCCCGGTCGATGACGTAGAGCCCCAGCTCGTCGCACAGTTCGTAGAACCACGCCGGCTGCGGATAGTCCGGGCAAATCGTATTCTTGCCTTTGGCCTTCAAGGCTTTGAGCTCTGCGAGGGCGGTCTTGCGGTCGGCCGCGGCGTTGTAGCGGGCCTTTTCGAGTTTGAGCTCCTTGCCCAGCCGCATGATGCGTCCGTCGATGAGTTCGGTCTTGCCGAACCCGATCTTCATCGGCATGTACTCCTTGTAGACGCCGTTGCGGCGTGTGAAAAGCATTACCTTGTAGAGCGGCGGCGTCTTGCTTCCGGCCTCCCACTTGTTGTCGTAGGTGTGGTAGATGAACGGCGAGAAGCGCACTGTGTCGGTCGAACGGCCCGGAATGGTGATCTCGGTCATGTTGAATTCGAGCAGCTTGCCCTGCGGCGAGTAGATGTCGTAGCCCACGGTGACGGGTTCGTCGTAGTTGAACGCGTTCTGCGCCACGATCCGCAGGTCCAGCATCCCGAAGTCGCGCCCCAGCGTGTCGGGCACAAGCCCGATCTCGAAATCGGCGATCGAACGCTTGTTCTGATAATAAAGGTAGCTGTTTTCGAACGGTTTGCGGGCGGCGGGGGCCTCGGCGTCGAGTTGTCGGGCGGGGTTGTCGCTGCGCATCAGCAGTTTGAAGTCGTTGACGCCCTCGCGGATATAGGGGGTCAGGTCGAATTCCGCGGGCGTCAGCGGGTCGCTGACCTCGGCTACCTGACGGTCGTTGAGCCAGAGCGAGTAGGCCGAACCGGGGTTCTCCGCGTGCAGGTAGACCACGCCGTCGGTCCAGGCGAACGGGATTTCGATCTCCTGTCCGAGAACGGCATAAAGAGGACCTTCGGTCGTAATCGTCACCTCGGGGCTGAAGGCTTTCCAGTAGCCTCCGGCTTCGCGGTTGCGGGCATCGGCGTCGTGGCGGGCGTCGTAGGGTACGACTTCCGTGCGGTAGATGCGGCCTCCGCGCGAGGGCATCGGAACGGGGTTCCGTTCTTCCTGGGCCTGGGCCGCCAGCGTGCAGGCTGCCAGCGCAGCCGTCAGTATCGTTCGTTTCATCGTATACGGAATATGATTCGGACAAAGATACGAATAAGCCGAGAGAAAAAAGCAAGCTCGCTTGCATTTTTTCCGAGGCGGAGTATCTTCGGCGCAGCCAAAGTGCGAATAAGCGAGGGCAATGTCAAATTTATTTGAACATTGCCGGGCGGGAGTATCTTCGGCAAAGCCAAAGTGCGAATAAGCCGAGGACAAAAGCAGGTTTACTTGTATTTTGCCGGGCGGGAGTATCCGAAGTACGAATGGACCGAATCGCATGCGCTCCGGTAATACATTCCGACTTATGGAAGTGCCGTTACGACACCGGAGGTAATTTTTTTTGCCAAATCGCAAATAATAGCTAACTTTGTCAATTAGGAAAACGAGTGAAGAACAAACTATGAAAACGCAAAGAATCGTAGAGATTTTGAAGTCGGGTGTCGTGGACACCGACATCGTCGTCAAAGGTTGGGTGCGCACCAAGCGCGGTAACAAGAACGTGGCGTTCATCGCCCTGAACGACGGGTCGTGCGTAAATAATATACAGGTGGTGGTCGATCTGGCGAAGATTGCCGAGGAGGAGCTCAAACCCGACACCACGGGTGACTGCATCCGCGTCGATGGCCGTCTGGTCGCATCGCCGGGCGCGGGGCAGGGCGTCGAGGTGCAGGCCGAAAGGATCGAGATCTACGGCACGGCCGATCCCGAGAGCTATCCCCTGCAAAAGAAGGGACATTCGCTGGAGTTCCTGCGCGACATCGCCTACCTGCGTCCGCGCACGAACACGTTCGGCGCGGTGCTCCGCATCCGTCACGCCATGGCCTATGCCATCCACGAGTATTTCAACAACCACGGTTTCTACTATTTCCATACTCCGATCATCACGGCTTCGGACTGCGAGGGCGCCGGTGCGATGTTCCAGGTGACGACGCTCGATCTGAACGACCTGCCGCGGACCGAGGAGGGCGCGGTCGATTATTCGCAGGATTTCTTCGGCAAATCGTGCAACCTCACCGTGTCGGGCCAGCTCGAAGGCGAGCTGGGTGCGCTGTCGCTGGGCCGCATCTACACGTTCGGCCCCACGTTCCGTGCCGAAAACTCCAATACCCCGCGCCATGCGTCGGAGTTCTGGATGATCGAGCCCGAAGCGGCGTTCTACGATCTGGAAGACAACATGGAACTGGCCGAGGACTTCCTCAAATACCTCATCCGCTATGCGCTGGATCATTGCATGGAGGACCTCGAATTCATGAACAAAATGTGGGACAAGGGGCTGTTGGAGCGGCTGCATTTCGTCCTGGAGCACGATTTCAAACGCCTGGACTACACCGAGGGTATCGAGATTCTGAAAGCCTCGGGCCGCAAGTTCGAATTCCCCTGCGACTGGGGCTGCGACTTGCAGTCGGAGCACGAGCGTTACCTCGTGGAGGAGCATTTCAAGCGTCCGGTCATCCTGATCAACTACCCGAAGGACATCAAGGCGTTCTACATGAAGCAGAACGACGACGGCAAGACCGTGCGCGCGATGGACGTGCTGTTCCCCGGCATCGGCGAGATCATCGGCGGTTCGGAGCGCGAGGCCGACTATACGAAGCTGCACAACCGCGTGACCGAGCTCGGCATGAGCGAACGCGAGCTGTGGTGGTACCTCGACACCCGCCGCTGGGGGTCGGCGCCCCACTCGGGCTTCGGGCTGGGCTTCGACCGTCTGCTGCTCTTCGTGACCGGCATGACGAACATCCGCGACGTGCAGCCGTTCCCCCGGACGCCGCAGCACGCCGATTTCTGACCGCTTGAGAAGCGGCTTTCAGGGGCGATGGCAGGCTTTCGGGCTGCTGAATCCCGTCTGCGCTCCCGCCCGTTTTACACCGGAAGCCGTCCTGAACGACTTTCGCAACACCCGAACCCGATAAATAAATGAAGAGACCAAATTCGGAATGCTGATAAATTCTTAATTTGGACCCTATATGGCTATCAATCAGAAACAGGTACTTTCGCTTCAGCAGAAGCTCTCTCCGCAGCAGATTCAGATGATCAAGTTGCTGGAGCTCCCCGCCGTGCAGCTCGAACAGCGCATCAAACAGGAGATCGAGGACAATATCGTTCTGGAAGAGGAGGAACGCTCTTCCGAGGACGACGAGCAGCCCCAGCAGATCTCCGTTGACGAATACCTGCACGACGACGACACGCCGTCGTACAAAAGCCGCATCAACAACTTTTCGAAAGACGACAAACAGCGTCCGGTCTATCTGACCGAGGGGCGTTCGTTGCAGGAGTATCTGATCGAACAGCTGCGCTACCGGAATCTTCCCGAGCGGGATATGCGGCTGGCCGTCTACCTGGTCGGGAGCATCGACGAGGACGGCTACCTGCGCCGCGACCTGGAGTCCGTGGCCGACGACATCGCCTTTACGGTGGGGGTCGAGACCACGGCCGGAGAGTTGGAACGCCTGTTGAACGTCATCCATGAGCTGGAGCCTGCCGGCATCGGCGCCCGCGACCTGCGGGAATGCCTGCTGTTGCAGATGGCGCAGATGCCGATCAACACCCGCCCGCGGCGGCTGGCCCGCAAGATTCTGACCAACTATTTCGACGAGTTCGTCAAGAAGCACTACGAGAAGCTGATGGCGCGCTTGCAGATCTCCGAGGACGATTTCCGCGAGGCGATCGCCGAGATCCGCCGGCTGTCGCCCAAACCCGGTAACCTCTACGCCGAGGGCGGTACGGACACCACGCCCTACATCATTCCGGATTTCCTCCTCGATTATCAGGACGGGCGTTTCACCCTGTCGCTGAACTCCTACAACGTTCCCGAGGTGCGCGTCAACCGCCGCTATATGGAGATGATCCGCGAGATGGTGGGTTCGGACGGCCGCGTCCGGGAGAAGGACAAGGAGGCGATCCAGTTCGTGAAGAGCAAGATCGACTCGGCGAAATGGTTCATCTCGGCCATCAAGCAGCGCCACGATACGCTGATGCGCACGATGCAGACCATTCTGGACTATCAGGAGGAGTATTTCAAGGACGGCGACAAGTCGAAGCTCCGGCCGATGATCCTCAAGGACATCGCCGACCGCACGGGGCTCGACGTTTCGACCATCTCGCGCGTGGTGAACAGCAAATACGTGCAGACGCAGTTCGGGATCATCCTCCTGAAGTCGCTCTTCTCGGAGGCCATGCAGACCGATTCGGGCGAGGAGGTGTCGAGCTACGAGATCAAAAACATCCTGCAGGAGTGCATCGACGAGGAGGACAAGCGCCGTCCGCTGACCGACGAGACGCTGATGGACATCCTCAATTCGAAAGGCTACCGCATTGCCCGCCGCACCGTGGCAAAATACCGGGAAATGCTCGGGATACCGGTGGCGAGGCTGCGGAAGCAGATATAGCCCGCTTTAAGAAGCGGGATTTAAGGGCGGCGGCAGGCTTTCGGATATCGGATTCGGGGCTGCGCTGCCTGCCTTGAAAAACGTTTTTTAAGCGGACGGGTCATTGCGAGCGAATGCAATGCGCGTGGCGATCCGATGGATAGCCGGGAGGTTCCGGCATGATCCGCAGATCGCCGCGTCGGACTGAAAGTCCTCCTCGCAACGACGCCCGTCCGAACGGCGGGCATTAAAAAACTGGAAATGAACTATAAAAAAATCTCCACCGGCATCTCCTGGGTCCTGCACCCGTTTCTGCTGCCGATCTATATGATGGCCCTGCTGCTGACGATGACGACCTTCGCCCATTACTCCCCGAACGTGAAGTTCTATCTGCTGTGGGTGGTGGCGCTCTATGCCGTCATCATCCCCGTGTTGTCGCTCGGGGTGCTGCGGTCGCTGGGCCGTATTTCGGACTACGGTGTCGATGACCGGCGCGAACGGATGCTGCCGCTGCTGATCGGGGCGCTCTGCTACATCCTTTGCGCCGTCACCGTTGCGAAGATTCCTTCGGCGGTGTTCCTGCGCAAGTTCATGCTCGCCGCGGCCTGTTGCGAACTGCTGTGCCTCGGGGTATCGTTCTACTGGAAGATCAGCCTTCACCTGACGGGCATGGGCGCCGTCGTGGCGCTGTTGGTGGTGATGAACGTCGTGGGCGTGGGCAATATGATGGTGCCGCTTGTGGCGGCTGTCCTCTGCGCCGGGGCGCTGGCTTCGGCGCGCCTCTATCTGGGGTGCCACAACGGACGGCAGGTGCTGGCCGGATTCTGCGGCGGTTTCACCGTCTCGGTGCTCGCCGTACTCTTCTTGTAAGGCGTCTTGCGCCGGTGGCACGGACGGGACGGAAAAGCCTCCTGACCTGCTGTTGTTTCTAAAACAGGCGTCTTACGCCTGCCCCTCGGGGACGGATTTTTCGATCCGTCCCTTTTTTCGTCGCTCCTGTCGCTTCGGGCGGGATGTGTGCGCACACATCCTGTAAAAATGTATGATTGTTTCAATCAGATGTACGCAAGTTTCAGTCTTCCCCGATGCCTCATTCTAAATTTACACTGCCAGGAGGTTGCAGTTATTAAAAAAATCGAATAATGACGAGCTAACACAAGACGAATAACCTAAACCAATCAACATGAGTAAATCTACAAAGTATGCAATTTCCGGAACCGGGCGATGGGGCGCGCTGCGCTTCGCCGTGTTGGTTCTGGCGCTGTGTCTGCTGCAAGCGCCGGAGATTCTTGCTGCGCCCGCTGCGGCGGCGCAGGCCGGGAATGCCGCCGCGAAACACCGTGTTCAGGGTACGGTGGTCGATCAGGCCGGTGCGCCGGTGATCGGAGCCAACGTCATCGTCGAGGGCACGACGACCGGCACGACGACCGATGCGAAGGGTGCTTTCTCGCTGGAGGTTCCCGCCAAGGGCCGCTTGCTGATCTCCTACCTGGGTTATGAAACCCAGCAGGTGACGCTGACCTCGCAGACACAGTATATGGTGACGCTGCGGGAGAATACGGCGGCCATTGCCGATGTCGTGGTCGTGGGCTACGGCGTGCAGCGCAAGGAGAGCGTCGTGGGCGCCATCTCGCAGGTCAAGGGCGACGCCCTCGTGGATTCGGGCGTGTCGAACATCACCAACGCCCTCGCGGGCAAGCTCTCGGGCGTCACGACGCTCCAGACCTCGGGACAGCCGGGTCAGAACGACGCCGAAATCCTGATCCGCGGCGTGTCGAGCTTCAGCAACTCCAACCCGCTGGTGCTGGTGGACGGCGTGGAGCGCGATTTCTCGACCATCGACCCCAACGAGGTGGCCAACATCTCGGTCCTGAAAGACGCTTCGGCGACGGCCGTGTTCGGCGCCAAGGGTGCCAACGGCGTCATCATCGTCACGACCAAAAGCGGTCAGGAGGGCAAGCCGAAGATGGACTTTTCGTTCTCGACGGGTTTCGCCATGCCGATCAACACCCCGAAGCATATCGACTCCTACCGGACGATGTCGCTGATGAACGTGGCCAAGATGAACGACCAGCTCTTCGCTTCGCTCACCTCGCAGGCGGACCTCGCCGAGTACCGCCGCCCCTCGTCGCGCCTCAACGCGCTGCGCTATCCCGACGTGAACTGGCTCGACGAGATGACCGACTCGTTCGCCTCGACGATCAACGCCAACTTCAACATCCAGGGCGGTACGCGCTTCGTGAAGTATTTCGCCTCGGTGGGCTATGCGCACGAAGGCTCCATATTCAAAGGCGTGAACGACGGCAAGATCGACTCGCGCTACTATTACAACCGCTTCAACTTCCGCACCAACGTCGATTTCAACGTCACCCCGACGACCGTCGTGTCGTTCAAGCTGGGCGGCAACGTCGGCATCAAGAACAAGCCCCAGCCGCAGGACGGCGACGACGGCATGTGGAAATACATCTTCGGCAGCTCGACGGCCAAATATCCGATGTATTACCCCTCGTGGGTGCTCGAAGAGGTTCCCGACCTGGACTATCCGGGCGTCGTGGAGGACCGCCTTATCAGCGAGGCCGACCAGACCACGGGAAACCCCTATTACCAGATGATGCGCGGCCGCTTCATCCAGCTCACCGATTCCAAACTCTTCTCGGACATCATTCTCAACCAGAAGCTCGACTTCATCACCAAGGGACTTTCGGTGCAGGGCAAGGTGTCGCTGAGCACCTATTATAAATATACGACCCTGCGCACCGAGTACGACCGTCCGGCGTGGTACCTCGATTTCTCGAAGATCGGCTCCGGCGAGAATCCGTGGCGCCGGACGGGCGACAACGGTTATCTCTACGTGCCCAATCCGGTCTATACGACGGCCGGCAACGCATTGCAGGACGGCTACTACCTCGACCTCTACTACGATCTTTCGCTCAATTACAACCGCACCTTCGGCCGCCACAACGTGACGGGTCTGGTGCTCTTCAACCGGCAGGAGCAGGACAAGGGGTCGGATTTCCCCTACTACAACGAGGCGATCGTGGCGCGCGCCACTTACGATTTCGCCCACAAGTACCTCGTCGAGGTCAACATGGGTTACACCGGTTCGGAGCGCTTCGCCCCGGGCAACCGCTTCGGGTTCTTCCCTTCGGGCGCCGTGGGGTGGGTGGTCTCGGAGGAGCGTTTCTTCGAGCCGCTGAAACCGTGGTTCAGCAAGCTGAAACTCCGCTATTCGCAGGGTCTGGTCGGCAGCGACTACGCCAACAACCGCTGGCTCTACATGAGCGAATTCTCGAAGGACGGCAACGGACACATCGTCGAGGACAAGATCGCCAACAGTTCGGTGCAGTGGGAGCAGGCCATGAAGCGCGACCTCGGTATCGAGATGGGTTTTCTGAACGACGAACTCCACCTGAGCGTGGACCTCTTCGACGAGAAGCGCGACAAGATGCTGATTTCGGTGGACAACACGACTCCGATGTGGATCGGCAACACCTCGAAGGAGCTCAACAAGGGTAAGATCAAGAAACACGGCATCGAGCTGGAGCTCTCTTACCGCAAGCAGCTGAACAAGGACTGGACGGTCTTCCTGGGCGGTAACTTCTCGTTCAACGAGAACCGCATCCTCTACGCCGACGACGCCCTCTACGCCCTCGCGCATCAGCGCAAGGTCGGCACGGCCCTCGGCGCGCAGCTCAGCGGCGCCTACCTCGTGGGCAACGGCTATCTGACCTCGGTGGATGACATCCACAGCAACTTCCTGCCCGTCAAGGTCAGCGACGTGGTGGTCGGCGACTACAAGTTCCTCGACTTCACGGGCGACGGCGTGATCGACAAGGACGACCTCGCACGCATGGAGGGTTCGCTCAATCCTCCGATCGCCTACGCCTTCAACGCGGGCTTCAAGTGGAAGGGCCTCGACGTGAACGTCCTCTTCCAGGGCTATGCCAAGAAATGGGTCAATTTCGACCAGATGTACGAGTGGGAGTTCTACAAGGGCAACTACCGCACGCACCTCTCGTCGCTCGACTACTGGTCGCCGTCGAATCCGGGCGGCAACCACGGAGCCGTGCACTACACCGCCTCGTCGCAGGTCAACATGAACTGGTCGGGCTACAACGAGAGCGCCACGACGGGCGGTTACAACGCCAAGATCGCCGGCCGCTCGTGGCGCCGCGCCGATTACCTGCGTCTGAAAGAGGTTTCGGTCGGCTACACGTGGAGCGGCCCGAAGATCAGGCAGGCGCTGGGCGTGCGTGCCCTGAAGGTGTACGCCACGGGTAACAACCTGCTGACCTTCACCGACCTGCTGGAGGGCGATCCCGAAAACAAGTACCTCGTGTGGGGGCAGTATCCGCAGATGATGACCGTCAAACTGGGCATTCAGGTGTCGTTCTGATCCCAAAAACGCAAACAGACCATGAAACATATATTGACAAGGGTATTGAGCTGGGCGGTGCTGGCGGCAGCCGCCGCAGGCAGCACTTCGTGCCTGAACGAATATCTCGACAAGGCACCCGACGCAGGACTGGACGAAAAGGAGGTTTTCTCGAAGTACGCCAACTTCAAGAGCTATTTCTACGCAGTCTACAACGGGGCCAACTTCAACATCAAGGCGCACTATCCGCAGTGGTTCGCGGGCAACAACCAGAAATTCACGATGGAGGGGCTTACGGACATGTGCGACATGACCCGCATCCAGCGCTGCCAGCCCGGCAAGCAGGGCGACGGTTCGACGGTGATCTACGCTGTAGGCTACAACTCCGACGCTTCGTCGAAGACCGCGAAGGTGCCCTATTCGTGGAAGTCGATCCGCGTGGCCAACATGACCATCCGCAACATCGACATGTTGCAGGACGCCACCGACCGTGAGAAGAAGGACCTGCTGGCACAGGCTTATTTCGTGCGCGCCTACTGCCATTTCGAACTCTTCCGCCTCTACGGATCGCTGCCCTACATCGACAAGGTGATGGGTTCCGAGGACGAATGGGACCTGCCGCGACTGTCGGATTACGACATGTTGCAGCGCATCGCCGCCGATTTCCAGACCGCGGCCGATATTTTCGATCAGGCGGGGCTGATGCGCCGCGACCCGGCTTCGGGTTCGGGGCACCTCGCGGCCACGGATCAAGACAAACCCAACGGCGTGACGGCGCTGGCCATGAAGGGCCGCGCGCTGCTCTACTCCGCCAGTCCGCTGAGCAATCCCGGAAACGACATCTCCCGCTGGGAGGAGGCTGCCGAGGCCAACTGGACGGCGTTGAAGAGTGCCCTCGACCACGGCTATCTTCTGCTCGCCAAGGAGAAGTACACCGATAACTTCTACGGCACGAAATACACCAACGAGCAGCTGTGGGCCTATACGAGCGGCAGCACGACCAACTACAACAACGACCGCGTGCAGGCTTTCGTGCCCTATTGCTTCTCGAACAACGCTTTCAGCTCGGGACAGTGCCCGACGCAGAATTTCGTCGATAAGTTCGAGACCGCCGGCGGCTATCCGCTCAACACCCCCGAGGAGCGCGCCGCGGCGACCGCTGCCGGGCAGTACGACGAGCAGAACCCCTACGTCAACCGCGACCCGCGTTTCGATGTCGTGGTGATCTACAACCAGAAGCCCGTGCAGGGCTACGGCAACGCCTCGATCTATGTCAACGAGGACGGCAGCCTGCCTTCGGGGTCGCTGATCCAGAAGCGCAGCGGCAGCGAGGACGGAGTTTCCGAGACCTTCTACTATGAGCAGAAGCGCACGGGGGCCCTCTCGAACAAAGGTGTGCAGAACCTGCTGCTGACCGACCCGATCATCCGCCTGGCGGAGCTCTATCTCAACTACGCCGAGGCGGCCAACGAGGCTTACGGTCCCGACGGACAGGCTCCCGGTGCTGCGATGACGGCCCTTGAGGCGCTGAACACGGTCCGCAGCCGGGTGGGGATGCCCGCCGTGCTCGACGCCTACACGACCGACAAGGACGCCCTGCGCCCGCGCATCAAGAACGAGCGCGCGGTCGAGCTCTGCTTCGAAGGCTACCACTATTACTGCGACATCCGCCGCTGGAAGGACGCCCCCTCGATCCACCGCACGCGGCTGACGGGCATGCGCGTCACCAAACTCAAGGCGGGAGCCACGGCGCAGTATCCCACGGGATTCCGTTACGAGCGGTTCGAGCTGCCTTCGAACCGTCAGATCGCCTGGAAGAACGACGGCATGTACTACGTGCAGTTCCAGACGAGCGACCTGCTCAAAATGAAGAACTACGTACCCAACGAGGCGTGGTAGTGTTAATCGCATAATGAGAAAATCCATGAAACATACTCTGTTTTCACAGTCCAAATACGCTGCGCTGCTGTGCATGCTGCTGATCTTCCCGGCGTGGTTCAGCCCGGCTGCGGCGCAGGCGCGCAAGGCGCAGCCCCGGCGGGTCGATGTCTCCGTCGCGGTGGTCACGCCCGACGGGAAGCCGGTCCCGAACGCCGATCTCACCGTGGGCGAGGGTGCGCGGCACCTGAGAGCCGACGAGGCGGGCCGCATCGTCTTTTCCGTCGCACCCCGCGATCTGGTGACGGTTTCGGCCGAGGGCTTCACACCCGTCCGGGCTCTGGGCAGCGCCCTGGCCGAATCGTTGCAGGTGACGCTGACCCCTGCGGTCCTGCTGGCCGGCGAGGGCGACGACGTTCCGCTGCCCTATACCTCGCTCAAGAAACGCTGGTTGGTGGGCAGTTCGGTCGTCATCCGCGGCGAGGAGCTCGAAAAATACTCCTCGACCGACATCCGCAACACCCTGACGGGGCTGGCCGGCGGTGTCGAGGTTGCCGAGAAGTTCGGCGGTCCCGGTGTCAATCCGCTGGAGCACATCGGCCAGTACGGCGCCTCGACGCGCATCAGCGTCACCGCCCGCGGCAGGCAGATGATGTACATGGTCGATGACATCCCCGTGCAGATCGACGAGACGCCGCTCGATCCCCAGCAGATCGAGTCGATCACCATCGTCCGCGACGTGCTCGAAAAGAGCCTCTACGGCCCCTCGGCCGCCAACGGCATCGTCTACATCCGGACCAAGCGCGGCCGCTACAACGACCGTTACCTCACGGTGGACGTTGAGGGCGGCGTGAACACCGTCGATCGCATGCCCGAATATGTCAGCGGCGCCGATTATGCCCGGCTGAACAACATCGCCCGCAACAACAGCGGTCTGGAGATGCTCTATTCGCGCGACGACGTGGCGGCCTATGGCAAGAACGATCCCTACGACATGTGGCATCCGAGCGTCGATTTCCGCGACATGATGCTCAAGAATACGATGTATTACACCAAGGCCAACGTCTCGTCGGGCGGCGGCAACGATCTGGTGCGCTACTTCGCCTTCCTGGGGTACGCCGGCGAGGACGACATCTACAAGATCGGTCCCGCGGCGAACTACAACCGCGTGAACATCAACGCCAATCTCGACATCAAGCTGCACCGCTACATCCGGGCGCGCTTCGGGCTGGTTTCGACCATGAGCATCCGCAAGTCGTCCAACTACGGTTACAGCTCGAACTATTCGAGCGAGGACGCCTCGTCGAACACCACGCTCGGCGTGACCGAGTTCCCCGACATCATCAGCGACATCAACACCACGCCGGGCATCTCGTTCCCGATCTACGCCAACAACGATCCCGATCTGGAATCGCCGTGGTATGCCGTCTCGTCGCTCTACAAGCAGAACCCCGTGGCCAACATCCTCGAAAACGGCGCCTATACCGAGACCATCCGCAAGGGCCTGATCAACGTGGGCCTTGACATCGATTTCTCGTTCCTCACCCCGGGCCTTACGTCGATGACCTACGGGGCCTACGACGCCACGAACCTCGTGCGGCTGGGTACGGCCGAGGACTATGCGGCCTACATCCTGAACAAGGGCATCGACGAGAACGGCTACGACGCGATGATCCCCGAGCAGAGCAGCAGCCACAGCGTGAAGGCGATGGCCAACAAGACCCGGTTGCTCGACTACTTCTCCAACCGCTTCTATTTCGTGCAGAAGTTCGCCTACGACCGCACCTTCGGCCGCCACGCCGTCGCTGCGTCGGCCTCCTATATGATCACCAAGCGTTCGCAGAAGTTCATCACCGAGCACCGCCGCGAGATGACCTTCGGCTTCGGCGCCCGCTATGCCTACGACGGCCGTTACCTCGTGCAGGCGGCTTGCAGCTATCAGGGAACCTATGCGCTGCTGAACAACCGCTGGTCGGCGTCGCCGTCGGTGGGTCTGGGCTGGATCGTCTCCGAGGAGAATTTCATGAAGAACCTCCGCGGCATCGACTTCCTGAAACTGCGCGCCGAGGGCGGTATCCTCTACTTCGACGGTTCGATGTCGGCCAACCGCGATGTCGATAACTACAAGTGGGACAACAGCGGCCAGAAATTCGGCCCCCATACGAACAACCAGTGGTTCGGAAGCACCACGAGCAACGCCGTCGATCGGCTCTACGCGCAGATGCTGGGCAACCCGAATCTGCGTTTCGAGAAGCGCCGCGAATTCACGGTCGGCATCGAGGGGCTTGCCCTCCGCCGCCGGCTGAGTTTCGAACTCAACTACTACAACACGCTCTCCGACGGTCCCGTCGCCGAGATGAAGAACGTCCTGCCGCTGCTGGCCGGCATCTCGTCGGGATCGCTCTGGATGAATTACGAGAAGACCCGCTATCAGGGCTATGAACTGGCGCTGGGCTGGCGCGACCGTGCCGGCGATTTCTCCTACTCGGTCAACGGCTGGGCGACGTTCCAGGCTTCGAAGGTGCTCCGCGCCGACGAGCTCGACTACAAGGACGCCTACCGTTCGAAAGTCGGCTATTCGGCCTCCTCGATCTGGGGCCTGCGCTGCATCGGGCAGTTCCAGAGCGATGAGGAGACGCTCGCCGTGCCGCAGCTCTTCGACGACAAGCTGCAAAAGGGCGATCTCAAATACGAGGACATGAACGGCGACGGGCAGATCGACGACAACGACTTCTGCGTCATCGGCAACTCGACGCCCAAGATGATCTACGGCGTGAACGTCAACCTCCGCTACCGCGATTTCGACCTGACGGTGGTGGGCACCGGGCGCGCCTTCTACGACCTGGCGCTGACGAACGACTACTTCTGGAACGGCTGGGGCGACGGCAACTATTCGAAGTACACGCTTCGCAACGCCGGCAATCCCGACCATCCGCGCCTGACCTACAACAAGGTCAACAACAACTACAAGACCTCGACCTTCTGGCTGGAGGACGGCGGGTTCTTCAAGATCCAGACCGTCGAGCTGGGCTACGAACTGCCCGTGCACCGGCTGGGCATCACCTCGATCCGCCGCATGCGGGTCTACCTGCGCGGCAACAACCTCTGCACCGTTTCGAAGATCAAGGATGTCGATCCCGAGGCCATCGGCTCCGGACTCACGAACTATCCGCTGATGCGCACCTTCGTGGCAGGCGTTAAGTTAACCTTCTAATTGAGACGACGATGAAAAGAACCTTATTTCAGATATTGGCCGTGGCCGCAGTCGGTGCGATGTGTTCGTGCAGCGATTTCCTCGATCCCTATCCCAGCGCGATCCGCTCGGAGGAGTACATTCTGACCAACCCGACGACGATGCAGGGCCTCATCGGCAAGTGCTACGACTACATGGCCCAGAACTACAACGACAACGAGGGCGCCTACCTCGACTGCGCCACGGACAACGCCGTGCGCACCTCGACGACCGATGTCCTGCGGCGTTTCGCCGTCGGCGTCACGAGCCCCACGAACGACCCGTTCGAAACCTACTGGGACCGCGACTACAAGGGCATCTACAACGTCAATATGTTCCTCAAGGACGACCGCGGGCTGAACATGCGTTACATGCTCGACGAGCACCTCGACGAACTGCTCCGCAACCGCCTCTGGGGCGAAGCCTACGCCCTGCGCGCCTGGTTCCAGTGGGACCTGCTGCAGAAGTTCGGCGGACGCGGTACGGACGGCCGCCTGTTGGGGTATCCCATCCTGCTCGAACCCGTGCGCGTCTGGGAGATGTCGCCCGAGGAGATGCGCGGCCTGCGCTTCGAGCGTAATACTTATGACGAGTGCGTGGCGCAGATCCTGCGCGACTGCGATTCGGCCTACAAGTACCTGCCGATCGCGCACCGCGACTTCCTGGTGCCGAACGCCGACGACCGCCGCGTGCTGGGGGCTCAGAACTGGGGCCGTCTCGACGGCATCAGCGCCGTGGCCATCAAGGCGCTGGTCTACCTCACGTGGGCCAGCCCGCGGTTCAATCCCGACGGCGACGTGGAGCGCTGGCGCAAGGCCGCCGAATGCGCCAAGGAGGTGATGGATTTCAAGATGACGGTGGACAACGTCTCCGGAGGCTTCTCCGTCGGACGGCAGGTCGATTGGTGCGACCCCAACAACCCCGAAATCGTCTACGCCTCGCGCTACAAATCCTCGAACGACGACATGGAACGCGCCTTCTATCCGGGCGGCTTCCAGGGCAACGGCACGATGGGCGCCACGCAGGAGCTGGTCGATGCTTTCGGCATGGCCGACGGCTATCCGATCGGCGAGTCGCCCGAGTACGCCTACGATCCCGCGAATCCCTACCTCAACCGGGACCCGCGCTTTTACAGCGTGATTTTCTACAACGGCCGTTCGGTGGTTACGGGGCAGACGAGCAAGACCTACACTTTCGAGAACTGGTCCAACGGCGGCAAGGATGCGGCCGGAACCAGTTCGAAGAACTCGCTGACGAACTACCACATCAAAAAGTTCGTCTACATGGGCCTCAACTGGTCCGAGACCTCGGTCAACAAGATGCCGCATTCGAAATTCTTCATCCGCTGGGCTCACATGGTGCTGGCCTTCGCCGAGGCGGCCAACCGCGTCGGCGGCCCCAACACCCCGATCGACGGCCTGACGGCCCGCGAGGCTATCGCCTGGCTGCGTAGCCGCACGACCTACGACGGTGCCGAGGGCATCAAGTCGGACCCCTATCTGGAGCAGGTGTCGCTGGCCGGCAAGGAGGCTTTCGACAAGTTCCTGCGCAACGAGCGCCGCATCGAAACCTGCTTCGAGGGCACGTGGTTCTTCGACCTGCGCCGCTGGACGACGACGCTCGGCGAGCTGAACCGCGAGGTGCACGGCGTGCAGGTGACCCGCAAGCAGAACGGCGATTTCGAGTACGACTTCGACCACGTGGTCGAAAAGCGCTCGTTCACGTCGGCTTACCTCCCGATCCCCTATAAGGAGATGCTCAACGTCGAGGGCCTCGTGCAGAACGAAGGCTGGGAGAACTGGCAGTAAATCATAACCCGGAAAAACCGCAAAAACATGAAAAAATACCTGTTCATATTGGCCGCAACCGCCGCGCTGACATCGTGCTACGACGATTATGTGAAGGACAACGACACGCAGGCCGTGGGTTTCGCCAATCAGACCGATGTCCGGTCGGTCATCGTGGGCGAGGGCATGAAGTTCTCCACGGGCGTGGCGCTGGGCGGCACGATCGAGAACTCCGTGGACCGTCCGATCAGCTTCGAGATCGACTATTCGCTGGTCAGCGACGCTACGTTGCAGGCGATGAAGACTCACGTTTTCTCCTACATCCAGAACCTCACCAGACCGCTCGGCTCGCTCGAAGCGCTGTCGGCCGAGGAGTATAAGCTGCTGCCCGAGGGCGGCACCGACGGCCGCGTGACGATCCGCCGGGGTTCGCACCTGGGGCAGATCGTCATCAAGATCGACTCCGCGAAGTTCCTCGCCGACGCTTCGCGCACGCTGCCCAAGTTTGTGATCCCCCTGCGTCTGACCGACGGCAACGGCACCGATCTGATCGCCGGCAAAGAGACTTCGGTGATCGGCGTGCGCTATGAGAACATGCTCTTCGGCAACTACTGGCACGGCGGCGAGACCGTCGTGACGGACGCTTCGGGCGCCGAGGTCAACCGCATCGCCTATTATACGACCGTCCCGCAGTCCGAGACGCGCGTCTGGACGCTGACCACCGTCGCGCCGTTCTCGCTGACGGCCAACGCCGTGGGCGGCGAGCTGAACGGTTCGAAGGCCCAGCTCAAGCTGACGCAGGGCGCGGACGGGGCGATTACGGTGAGCGCCGCGGACGGTGCCGACTATGCGGTCGAGGCCGACGGCGAGTGCTCGTTCAACCGTGCGAAGCTGTTGCAGAACCGCCGGATCTATCTCAAATACAAGTACGAGAAGGATGGGTTGATCTATCACGCCACCGATACGCTGACGTTCCGCAACCGCGTGCGCGACGGCGTGAACGAGTGGCAGGACGAGAATCCCGCTAACTACGAATAGCCGCATGAAACGACTTTTGAACAGACTGACGCTTCTGGCGGCCGCCGTGCTGGCCGCCGGAAGCCTCGCGGCCAAGTCCCCGGAGTACCGCCGGGTCGAGGCTCGGGAGAACGCGCAGAAACCCGAATGGAAGAGCTACGAGGCGAAGACCGTCGATCGCCTTCCGGGTTTCAACTGCCGGAAAAGCGATCCCAAACAGAGCGTCTACGGCGGCTGGATGGTTGACCGGCAGAAAGCCACCGGATTCTTCCGCACGCAGAAGATCGGCGGCCGCTGGTGGCTGATCGACCCCGAGGGATGGCCTTTCATCCACAAGGCCGTGGCTGTCTTTACGACGGGCGGTTCGGACCGTCAGAAGAAGGCCCTCGAAGAGAAGTTCGGGACACGTGCCGCATGGGCCGCCGACCAGCAGGAGATGCTGCGCCGCTACGGGTTCAACGGGCTGGGCGCCTGGTCGGACGTGAAGACGGTCCGCGAGTCGGAGCGCCCGATGCCCTACACCGTGATCGTGAGTCCGATGGGCATGTACCGCTCGCAACACCGCAGGCACTTCGGCGGCAAGTACAAGCAGGCCGGATGGCAGGGCTACCGCTTCGACCTGGCGATGGTTTTCGATCCCGGGTTCGACGCCGTGATCGACCGGGCCGTCAGCCCCATTGCCGAGTACCGCGACGACAAATACCTGCTGGGCTATTTCACCGACAACGAGCTGCCGTGGGTCAACGATGCGCTGGACCGTCACCTGACGCTGCTGGCGCACGACGAGGATGCCTACATCGCCGTCCGCAAGTGGTACGACGAGCGCAAGGGCGTGAAAGACGCTCCGGCGGCGGAGATCACCGACGCCGACCGCAAGGCGTTCCAGACCTTCTATTTCGACACCTACATGCGCAAGGTCACCGAGGCGCTCCGCAAGTACGATCCCAACCACCTCTATCTGGGCTGCCGTTTCAACCAGCATCATCAGGAGATGGCCAGTCCGGAGATCTTCGCCGTGGCCGGCAGGTATATGGACGTGATCTCGATCAACCACTACCGGCTGTGGGAACCCGACGCCGCGTGGATGGCGAACTGGGAAAAGTGGTCGGGCAAGCCCTTCATCATCACCGAGTTCTACACCAAGGGCGAGGACTCGGGGCTGCCGAACAACACCGGGGCCGGATGGAACGTGCGGACGCAGGCCGACCGCGGCTGGTTCTACCAGAATTTCGTGACGGAGCTGCTGCGCAGCGGCAACTGCGTGGGATGGCATTGGTTCACCTACATGGACAACGATCCCCAGAATCTGAAAACCGACCCCTCGAACCGCGATTCGAACAAGGGCGTCGTGGCCTGGAACTTCGAGCCCTACACCGTACTGTTGGACGAGATGAAGCAGTTGAACGACTGCACCTACCGGCTGATCCGCCATCTGGATGCGGAGAAGTCCGAAGCAAACCGAAAAACGACCGATAACCATGAATAAATCGCTGAAATACCTGCTTTTGACCGCCTCCGCCGCGCTTCTGGCCGCCGGATGTGCGGAAGACAAGACCTATGCGCTGCCCGAGGTCTATCCCTCCAGCGGCGACACGCCCTCGGACGTGGAGCCGCCGCATCAGGTGCGCGCCCGCAAGAACAAGACCTCGGCGTGGGGCGACTATCTCGCCTACACGGTCGATCGCATCCACGGCTTCACGCCCAGCGAGGACCCCGCCACCGACAAGTACGGCGGCTGGAAGGTCTCGTCGCTGACGGCGACCGGATTCTTCCGCACGCAGCAGATCGGCGGACGCTGGTGGATGATAACCCCCGAAGGCAACCTCTACATCTGCAAGGGCGTGGCTGTGTTCAGCGCCGGCGGTTCGGACCGCCAGCAGGCCAAGTTGCAGGAGAAATTCGGATCGACCTCGGAGTGGGCCCGTCAGGAGACCTCGATGCTCAAGGCCCGCGGGTTCAACGGGCTGGGGGCGTGGTCGAACGTCGAGACCGTGCGCAAGCTCACCGAGCCGATGCCCTACACGGTGATCGTCAGCCCGATGGGCAAGCTCAACAGCTACATTAAGTCCTCGGGCGAGGAGGCCGACGCGAGCTGGTCGGGCTGGGAGGGCTATCCCAACGACTTCGCTATGGTTTTCCACCCCAAGTTCGACGAGTACGTCGAGAGCGAGATCAAGACCATCTCCAAGTACAAGGACGATCCCTACTGCATCGGTTATTTCACCGACAACGAGATTCCGTGGAAGGATTACGCGCTGGACCGCTGTCTGGAGAAGTGGCCCGAGACGCACATCAACCACCGGAAGGCCCAGGAGTGGCTCGACCTGCGCAAGGGCAAGACCGGAGCGAAGCTCTCCGAGGCCACGGACGCCGACCGCCGCGCCTTCATCGCCTACTGTCTGGACATCTATCTGGAGAAGGTGACCGCGGCGATTAAAAAATACGATCCCAATCACCTTTATCTGGGCTGCCGCTTCAACCAATGGAACTACGAGCTGGTGAACGACGAGATATTCAAGACCGCCGGCAAGTACATGGACATCGTTTCGATCAACCACTATCAGAAGTGGGAGCCCGACGCGCAGGCCGTGCAGAACTGGGGCGCGTGGTCCGGAAAGCCGTTCTTCGTGACGGAGTTCTACACCAAGGGCGAGGATTCGGAGCTGCCGAACAACACCGGGGCCGGATGGAACGTCCGCACGCAGGCCGAGCGCGGCTATTTCTACCAGAATTTCGCGTTGAAACTCATCGAGAGCAAGGTGTGCGTCGGCTGGCATTGGTTCACCTATCAGGACAACGACCCCGAGAACGAGAACACCGACCCCTCGAACCGCGATTCGAACAAGGGCATGGTGACCTGGGATTTCCAGTACTATACGCCCCTGCTGGACAATATGGAGGCGCTGAACGGCAACGTCTATCAGCTGACCCGCTTTTACGATGCGCAATAAAACCGACCGATTATGAAAACCCTATTGAAGACAAACGTGATTCTGCTGCTGGGGATCGTGGCGCTGTGGGGCTGCGAGGAGGATGTGACCCCGTTGCAGCATACGGCGCCGCAGGTGACGTTCCCGGTGCAGGAAACCTCGCTGACGGCCGTCGTCGGCGATCCGGTGGAGTTCCGGGCCGACATCGAGAGCGGCGACAAACTCACTTGCGGATGGTATGTCGATGGAACGCTCGAAGCCTCGACCGCAGAGATGACCTATACGTTCAGCGCTCCGGGCGACTACGAAGTGCGCTTCGAAGCCCGCAACGGCGCCGGGAAAGTGGAGAAAAGCTATGCCGTGAAGGTCGCCGACGTGCTGAAAATGCACCTCTCGGTGGGCGACTCGACGCGCATCGTGCGCCGTCAGCTGGATGTCCTGAAAGTGATGGCCGTCGTCGATGCCGGGTCGGATGTCGTCCACGAATGGAAAGTGGACGGCGAGGTGAAGTCGGACAAAGCCTATTTCGACACGTTCGACCTGCCCGAAGCCAAGGTCTATACTGTGGCCTATGCGGGGACGAATGCTGCCGGGACTTTCCGGAAGAGTTTCGAGGTGCAGGCCACGGAGCGTCCGCTGGAGATCGGTTTCTCGAACAACGACGAGACGATCGCCTGCAAGGACGGCGCCGTCGTGGAGATCATCGCCACGGTGAAGTACGGCGGCACGGGCGTGCAGCACGAATGGAAAGTGGACGGCGAGACGGTCTCGACCGACGCCGTGTTCAGCCGCGCTTTCGACGGCAAGGGACCCTATACGATCGCCTACCACGCCGTGAACTCCAAGCAGGAGACCGTGGACCGCACGTGGACCGTGACGATGGTTCCGTCGGGAGCGCTCTTCGAGCATTTCGAGGACTACACCGAGCTGCCCAAGTGGTGGACCCTGAAACAGAATACTCCGGGTATCGAACTGGCGGACAATCCCAAACCCGAAGGGATCAACACGAGTCTGAAGGTGCTCCGGGACAATGTTACGGGCACGGGTAGCACGTCGGGGTATTTCGACTTGAAACTGAAAGATATACCGGTTGACAAGATCGACGTGACGAAGTACACGGGCATCCGGTTCAAGGTCTATCTGGGCAAAAATAAGTATTATCCGCATATGGATTATGCCGGAAAAAAATATGCATCGGTTACTGATCCGCAGTTCAAGGATGAATGGGAGGTATTGGAATATCGATTCGACACGAAACTTGATCCGACGAAGAACTTGACATTCAGACCGCTGTACCAGAAAAACGGAACGAATATCCCTTCGGGGCCTGTGACCGAAACCAACACCCGCACGGTGTATATCGACGATATCGAGTTTTTGGAGTAAACTGAAATGCGAATGACGATGAAAAAGATAATTTGGATGCAGGCGGTCCTGCTGACGGGACTGGCTGCGATGTGGGGATGCGGCGGCGACGACACGACGGACGAACAGCCGGCCGTCATGCCGCAGGTGACATTCCCCGTCACGGAATCCGCCGTGTCGGCCTATGTCGACGACGCCGTGCGTTTCGAGGCGGTGATCGAGAGCCCCGGACCGCTCAGCTGCGGCTGGTTCGTCGATGGGAAACTGGCGGCCTCGACAGCTTCGATGACCTATGTTTTCAAGGCCAAAGGCACCTATGACGTGCGTTTCGAGGCTTCGAACACGGCCGGAAAGGTCGGGAAGGACTATTCGGTGACGGTCGAGGGATCGCCCCTGAAAGTGGAGTTCTCGAACGAGGAGGAGACCGTCTCCTGCCTGCCGGGCGAGGAGGTGCTCATCACGGCGACGGTCGTGGCCGGCGACAAGGAGGTCGTGCACGAATGGAAAGTCGGCGACGAGGTGGTTTCGACCACCGCGGAGTTCAAGCATACCTTCGACGAGATGGGCTCCTATACGGTGACTTACCGCGGCGTGAATGCCGACGAAGTGTCGGTGAACCGCACGTGGACCGTGACGGTAGACGAACTGCCGCTGGAGATCGAATTCTCGGTGACCGATGCGACGATTTCCTGCGTGCAGGGGAACGAGGTGGCCATCACGGCGACGGTGAAGAACGGCGGAACGGGCCTCGTGCACGCATGGAAGGTCGGCGACGAGGTGGTTTCGACGACCGCGGAGTTCAAGCGCACGTTCGACGAAGCGGGGACTTTCACGGTTTCGTATCGAGGCGTCAACGGCAAGGGCGAGGAAAAGACCTCGTCGTGGACGGTAGGGGTCGAGGAGAAACCGTTGGAGATCGAGTTTTCGAAGGCCGACGGCTCGACGCTCCGGAGTGCCGCGGGTGACGAGGTGGTCATCACGGCGACGGTGAAGGGCGGCGCCACGGGCCTCGTGCACGCATGGAAGGTCGGCGGCGACGCGGTGTCGGCGGCCGCGGAGTTCCGGCATACGTTCGATGCGGCCGGAACCTATGCGGTGACCTACGAGGGCGTCAACGCCAAGGGCGAGAAGAAGAACGCTTCGTGGACGGTCGAGGTGAGCGAGGATGCCGTGGGGTACATGTTCGAGAATTTCGAAACGCTGTCGTCGCTTTCGGCGGATTATATTAAGGAGGCTAACGCCGGTTCGCTGTCGCTGGTCAACAATCCGTATCCTACGGCGAGCAATTCGAGCGGTAAGGTGTTGAAAGTGGATATGTCCAAGACGACGACTCCAACATCGGCTTTTTTCGATGTTTATCTTGAACCTAAATTTCCAGGCGCCGAGCGTGTGAAGTATAAAGCCATCCAGGTGAAAGTCTATCTGGGTAAGAACGAGTACTATCCGCGTATGCTCATTCCGAAGTCGGGCAATCCGAACAAGATGCCCTGCAAGATCAACGGGCAGGCATTTGCGAACAACAATGCTTCGGCGTCCGAATGGAAGCGTCTGATCAAGACGGATGACTGGAACGTGTTCGTCTACGATCTGGAGGGTTGCGGATACGGTTTCGCTGATTGCAGCGAGTTTAACCAGATTCAGTTCCGGCCGTTGGTGAACATGACCGCCGGCGGTATGAGCGGATTCGACGCCGAGACCAACAACCGAACGGTCTATTACGACGATATCGAGTTCCTCGAATAACCGGGAACGCAGACATACCCTGCGGCCTCCGTCCTGCGACGGGCGGAGGCCGTTTTATGACTCAACAAAAAAAGCACATTGGTTACGATGAACAGAAAAGCAATCGCCCTGTGGCTGCTTGTGGCGGCGGCGGGTCTGGCGGGATGTTCCGGCCGGGAGGTCTACAAGGACCCCGCGGCGGAAGTGGAAGACCGCGTGGAGGACCTGTTGGGACGCATGACGCTCGAAGAGAAGGTGATGCAGGTCACGCAGTGGACCTATGGAAAGAACATGAACGTCAACAACGTCGAAAGCGAGACGAAGGCCGTGAGTCCGATGATCGGTTCGCTGCTCTACCGCAGCACCAGTCCGGCGTATTACAACCGGATTCAGCGCAAGGCCGTCGAGGAGTCGCGGCTCGGGATTCCGATCCTGTGCGGTTTCGACGTGATCCACGGCTACCGTACGATTTTCCCGATTCCGCTGGGACAGGCTTGCTCGTGGAACGAGGCGCTGGTCGGGGAGTCGTGCCGCATCGCGGCGCGCGAGTCGCGGCTTTCGGGCGTGCACTGGACCTTCTCGCCGATGGTCGATGTGGCGCGCGACGCCCGCTGGGGCCGCGTGTCCGAAGGTTACGGCGAAGACCCCTATCTGAACGGAATGATGGGCGTCGCCGCGGTGAAGGGCTATCAGGGCGACGACCTGACGGCGGACGGTGCGATCGCCGCCTGTCTGAAACATTTCGTGGGCTATGCCTATTCCGACGGCGGCCGCGATTACCACTACACCGAAATCTCTCCGCAGACGCTGTGGGATACGGCGCTTCCGCCGTTCGAAATGGGCGTGAAGGCCGGCGCCGCGACGGTGATGAGCGCCTTCAACGACATTTCGGGCGTACCCGCGTCGGCCAACCGCTATACGATGACCGACATCCTGCGCGGCATGTGGGGATTCGACGGTCTGGTGGTCTCGGACTGGGACGCCGTGAAACAGCTCGTCGCGCAGGGCGTGGCCGCCGACCGGGCCGAGGCTGCGGCCAAGGCGATCACGGCGGGGCTGGACATGGATATGGTGGACGACGTTTACCGGGAGAATCTGGAAGCGCTGGTCGAAAGCGGACGGGTGCCGGAAAAGGTGCTGGACGAAGCCGTGCGGCGCATCCTGCGCGTGAAGTTCCGGCTGGGACTGTTCGAGAAACCCTATATCGAGGAGCTGCCCGACGAGCAGCGCTACCTGTCGATCGAGGCGCGTGCCGCGGCGCGGGAGCTGGCGGCCGAGAGCATGGTATTGCTGAAAAACAGCGGTGCGACGCTGCCTGTCGCCGGTGACGTGCGGCGCATCGCGCTGATGGGGCCGATGGCCGACAACCGCGCGGACCTGATGGGTTCGTGGTGGGGTCAGGGCGAGGCCGGCGACGTGGTGACGATCCTCGAAGGCGTGAAGGCCGAGTTCGCCGGAAAGGCCCGGATCGACTATGTGAAAGGGTGCGATTTCGACGGCGAGGACCGTTCGGAATTCGCACGTGCCGCGGCGGTTGCGCGTGCCGCCGATCTGGTGGTGCTCTGCGTGGGCGAGAAGCGCGGCTGGAGCGGCGAGAACGCTTCGCGGGCCAGCCTCGCGCTGCCGTCGATCCAGGAGGAGTTCGTGCGCGAAATGGCCCGCACGGGGCGGCCCGTCGTGGTGCTGCTCTCGTCGGGGCGTCCCGTGGACGTGCGCGGCATCGAGCCCGCGGCCGACGCGTTGGTCGAGATCTGGCAGCCGGGAACCGAGGGAGGCAGCGCCGTTGCGCAGCTGCTTTCGGGCAAGGTCAACCCCTCGGGGCGTCTGGCCATCACCTTTCCGGTCTGCGCCGAGCAGCAGCCCGTCTACTACAACCAGCGGCAGGCCGCGCGTCCCAAGTCGGGGCGTTACCAGAATCTCCGGCACGAACCGATGTACCCGTTCGGCTACGGACTGAGCTACACGACCTTCGAATACGGGACGGTGCGGCTCGACCGCGAGACTCTGCGCCGCGGCGAACGGCTGACGGCCGAGGTGGAGGTGTCGAATTGCGGGGCGATGGACGGCAAGGAGACCGTGATGTGGTTCGTCTCGGACCCGACGGCCTCCATTTCGCGTCCGGTGCGCGAGCTGAAGCATTTCGAGAAGCAGTTCATTCCGGCGGGCGAAAGCCGCGTGTTCCGCTTCGAGATCGACCCCGTGCGCGATCTGTCGTTCCCCGACCACACGGGAAAGCGGCTGTTGGAGAACGGCGCGTTCTATCTGCACGTGAACGGCCAGAAAGTGAAATTCGAACTGATTTGATTGGATTTTTATGAAGAACATACGATTCATACTGGCGCTGACGGGATGCTGTGCGGCGCTGTCCGCGGCGGCGGGGGAGGAGGCTCCCGCACCGCAGATCGTCAACGTCGCCGGCCGGGAAACCGTGTCGCTCGACGGGCTCTGGAAGACGATCGTCGATCCTTACGAAAACGGTTACTACGACTATCGCCGCAAACCGCTGAAGGACAATATGTCCTACTTCGCGGACGACGATTTCGACAAGGACCGCACGAAGCTCTTCGAGTACAATTTCAACACCGACCGCACGCTGCTGGTGCCGGGCGACTGGAACACCCAGCGGCCCCAGTTGTACTATTACGAGGGTACGGTCTGGTACCGCAATCTGTTCGACTACGAGCCCCGGGCCGACCGCCGCACGTTCCTCTACTTCGGGGCTGCGAACTACGAAACGATCGTGGGGCTGAACGGCCGCAAGATCGGCAAACACGTCGGCGGCTACACGCCCTTCAACTTCGAGATCACCGGCAAGGTGCGCGAGGGGCGGAACTCGTTGGTGGTGAAGGTCGATAACAAACGGTTGGCCGAGGGCGTCCCGACGCTCAATTCCGACTGGTGGAACTACGGCGGACTGACGCGCAGCGTTATGATCGTCGAAACGCCGCTGACCTTCATCCGCGACTATTCGGTGCAGCTGAAGAAGGGCGAGCCGCAGGTGATCGCCGGCTGGGTGCAGCTGGACGGCGCCGAGGCCGAACAGACCGTGACGGTGGAGATTCCCGAACTGAAAATATCGAAAAAGGTCACGACCGACGCCGACGGCTATGCCGCGTTCGAGGTGAAGGCCAAACCGGTCTATTGGTCGCCCGAGAATCCGAAGCTCTACGCCGTGCGGATCGCCGCCGAGACCGACTCGGTGGACGACCGCATCGGTTTCCGCACGATCGAGACCCGGGGCACGAAAATCCTGCTCAACGGCCGGGAGGTCTTCTGCCGCGGCGTGTCGATCCACGAGGAGATGCCCTACGGCATGAGCGGCCGCGCCTTTTCCGCGGAGCATGCCCGCATTCTGCTGGGGTGGGCCAAGGAGATGGGATGCAATTTCGTGCGGCTGGCGCACTATCCCCACAACGAGGCGATGGTTCGCGCGGCCGAGGAGATGGGGTTGATGGTGTGGTCGGAGATTCCGGTCTACTGGACGATCCAGTGGGAGAATCCCGCGACCTATGCCAATGCCGAAGCGCAGCTGGCGGACATGATCACGCGCGACAGGAACCGCGCCAACGTGGTGGTCTGGTCCGTGGCCAACGAGACCCCGCACGGCGAAGCGCGCCTGAAATTCCTGCGGTCGCTCATCGCCAAGGCCCGCAGCATGGACGGCACCCGGCTGGTGAGCGCCGCTATGGAGAAGACCCGGCTGAAACCCGACCTGCTGACGGTGAAAGATGATTTGGCCGATCTGGTGGACCTCATCAGTTTCAACCAGTACGTCGGCTGGTACGACGGCGAGTCGGAGAAGTGCGACCGCGTGAACTGGACTTTCGATCTCGAAAAGCCGGTTTTCATCTCGGAGTTCGGCGGCGGGGCGGTCTACGGCCGTCACGGCGCGCGGACGGAGCGTTTCACCGAGGAGTACATGGAGGACCTCTACGAACGCAGCGTCAACATGTTCAGGCGGATGCCCGGGCTGGCCGGGACGACGCCTTGGGTGCTGAAGGATTTCCGCTCGCCGCGCCGCCAGATGGTCGGCATTCAGGACGATTTCAACCGCAAGGGCCTCATCTCGGACCAGGGCGGCAAGAAGAAAGCCTATTTCGTCATGCAGCGTTGGTATGACGAGCTGGAAAAACGGTATCAGTAGCGCGATTTTGCCGGAAAATACGCTTCGCCGCCCGGTGATTGCCGGGCGGTTTTTTTCGGTTCCGGTTGCGGAATTCTCCCGAAATTTCGTATCTTGTCGGATGGATAGAGAAACCGAGTATGCGTAAATTGATTCTCTTTTTGCTGTTTCTGGGCTGGAATTACCCCCCCCCGGCAGTCGGCGCCGCACCTCCCGCCCAGATGGTGTTCAAACACTTAGGCATCAGCGAGGGATTCAACCAGACCAACGTGACCACGCTTTATCAGGACGAAAACGGCACGATATGGGCCGCGGGCGTCGGCGGCGTGGTCCGTTACCGCGGATTGCAGACCGAGGAGCCGCTCATGCCGGAGCGTGCCGCGGAACTCTTCCGCCCGATGAACGTCAAGGGCATCTACGGCGAGCAGAACGGACTGATCTATTTTTACCAGCTTCGCAACATCGTCGAATACGACCTGCGGCGGGAGACTTTCCGGCCGCTCTTCACCGATTCTTTGCTCGACAGCCGTTCGATCTCGGCCGCGACGGTCCGTGGAGGCCGGGTCTATGCCGCTGCCGGGGACCGCATCGTGATCGCCGCGCCCGACGGGAAGTGCAGTCAGCTGCTGCTGCCCCCGATGAGCGAGGTCTCGGCGCTGGCCTGCACGGCCGGGGGCGTGCTCTATGTCGGGACGCTTCATTCGGGGCTCTACCGCCTCGACGAACGCGGTGCGGCGGAGTGCATCCTGCCGACGGCTTCGAAGATCAGCAGCCTGTTCGAGGACAGCCGCGGCGATTTGTGGGTCTGCACCCGCAGCGAGGGGCTCTACCGTCTCGACGCCGGGGGCGGCGTGCGGCGTTTCGTCCACGATCCCCGGCACCCCGAGGGGCTGGCTGACAACTACGTGCGCTGCATCTGCGAGGACGACGAGGGCCGGTTGTGGATCGGCATGATGTTCGGGCTGGACTGCTACGACCCCGCGTCGGACCGCTTCTACCACTTCGGACGTTCGGACAACCCGCTTTACGGCATGCGCAACCTCACGGTGGAGTGCATCATGCGCGACCGCCGGGGTGCGATCTGGTTCGGGTCGTTCTATACGGGAATCTCCTATTTCCATCCCCACGAAGCGCTGTTCCGCGTGGTCCCGATCGAGGGCGGGGACACGACGTGGACCATCGTCGCCGACGTGACGCTCGACCGCCGCGGCGACGTTTGGGCCGGGACCTCGGACAAGGGACTCTATTTCTACGACCGCACGCGCCGCCGGGGCCGCTTCTTCAACATGGGCAACAGCGGCATCCCGAGCAACAATGTCAAGAGCATCCGCTACGACGCCGGACGCGATCAGTTGTGGCTGGGGATGTTCATGGGCGGCGTCTGCGTCTACGACATCCCTTCGGGGCGTTTCGAACGGCTGAAAATCGCCGACCAGGGCGGCGGATCGGAGAACATCGAGATCGTCCACAGCCTTTCGCGCGAGGGCGATGCGATCTATGCCGGGACTTACGCCGGAGTTTACCGGATCGACATGCGGACGCGCCGCGCGGAACGCATCCTGAACCAGCAGCGGGTGTTCAACGTGCTGAGCGGCGGCGACGGATGGCTCTACGTGGTGACGGGGCAGGTGAATTTCCGGGTTTACCGCCGCGACGAGGCGGGCGTTTACCAGCTCTATTTCAACCGCGTGGTGCAGCAGGACATGGTGACCTCGCTGTTCCGCGACGACCGCGGGCGGGCGTGGGTCGGAACGACCCGCAGCGGGGCGCTGCTGTTCGACCGCGAGCGGAAGGAGTTCGTGGTCTACGACCGGGCCGCGTGCGGCATTGCGAGCGACTACGTGAGCGCCATTTCGCAGACCCCTTCGGGGCTGATGGTCTTCGGAACCAACGCCGGATTGTCGGTCGTCGATGCAGACAGCCTCCGCAGCGAGAATTTCAACATCCGCAACGGATTCCCGCTGCTGTCGCTCGAAAACGGCTGTCTGTGGCGCGGCGGGGGCGACGAGATGCTGGCGGGCGGCGTCGATGGCATCGTGTCGTTCGCCGGGCGGGACCTGATCCGTACCGGACGTGCGCCGCAGCTCTTCTTCGCGGCGCTCTCGGTGAACGAGCGGCCCGTGCGGGCCGGCGACCGGACCGGTATTCTGGACCGGGCGATGCCCTACGCGAAGTCGATCTCGCTGGGGCACAGATACAGCATCGTGGACATCGCTTTCGGGACCGACAACGCCGTGGATTTCAACCTCGGCGACTATCAGTACAAACTGATCGGCTACGACGAGGCGTGGCGTCCGCTGCCGGGGAGCATCATCCGCTACATGAACCTCCCGCCGGGGCACTACCGGCTGGCTGTGCAGAGCCGTCCGACCAAACTGCTCGACGGCGGAGGGCGTATCGAACTCGGCATCCGGGTCTATCCGCCGTTCTACGCCAGCATTCCGGCCTACATTCTCTACGTGCTGCTGATCATGCTCATCACGGCGTGGGTCGTCCGCTACTACTATACGAAAAAGCAGCTGGAACAGTCGCTGGCGATGGAGCGCATGGCCCGCGAACAGCAGGAGCGCATCACGCAGTGGAAGCTGGTCTTCTTCACCAACATCTCGCACGAATTCCGCACGCCGCTGACGCTTATTCAGGGCCAGCTGGACCTGCTGGCGCGGCAGGAGATGCCGGGGGTGCTCAAAGGCTATCTGATGAGCGTCCGCCGCAACGCCCTGCGGCTGCGCGATCTGGTCAACGAACTGATCGACTTCCGCAAGCAGGAGCAGGGATACATGTCCCTGAAAGTGAGCCGGCAGGATCTGGTGGCCTATCTGGCCGACGTGTGCGGCACCTTCGAGGAGTACGGTCGCATCCGCGAGGTGGAGCTGCGCTACGAACCCGGGATGGAGCGGCTGGAAGTGCCGTTCGACTCGGTGCAGTTGCAGAAAGTCTTCTACAATCTGATAAGCAACGCTTTCAAACACACCGACCGGGGCGGGCGGATCACGGTGACGCTCTCGGCGGACGATGCGCAGGCCGTGGTGAAGGTGGCCGATACGGGCCACGGTATCGAGGAGAAATTCTTCACGACGATTTTCGAACGCTTCTACCACCACGAGGCCGACACGCAGGACGCCGGGGTCGGCATCGGACTGGCCCTTTCGAAAGGCATCGTCGAACTGCACGGCGGGCGGATCGGCGTCGAGAGCGAGGTGGGAGTGGGTTCGACCTTCACGGTGACGCTCCTGCTGAATCCCGATTTCAGCGGCAATGCCAACGTCGAGGTGGTCGGGACGCAGGAGCATGTCCGTCCGGCGCCCGTGGCCGATTACCTGCCCGCGCCCGAACGGATTCCGGGGTCGGAGGAGCTGCCGCGCCTGTTGGTCGTCGAGGACGACGACGAGCTGCGGAGCATGTTCGGCACCATCTTCGCGCAGCATTACCGGGTGACGCTGGCTGCGGACGGCACCGAGGGGCTGCGGCTGGCGCGCGAGGAGCAGCCCGACCTGATCGTGAGCGACGTGCTGATGCCCGGGATGTCGGGAACGGAGCTGTGCGCGGCGGTCAAGCGCGAATTCGGGACGTGCCATATCCCGGTGATCCTGCTCACGGCCCTCTCGTCGCCCGAACAGCGCATCACGGGACTCGAAAGCGGCGCCGACGACTACGTTTCGAAGCCCTTCGACATGGACGTGCTGATGGCCAAGTGCAACGGCATGGTGCGCAACCGCCGGCTGTTGCAGCGCAAGTTCCTCGAAGGGAGCTCCGAACCCGCGTCGGAGGTGCTTTCGGGCAATCCGATGGACGAGGCTTTCGTGCGCAAGACGCTGGCGCTGATCGGCGGCCATCTCGACAGCGAATCGCTGGGCGTCGGGATGCTGAGCCGCGAACTGGCTCTGAGCCGCACGGCGCTGTTCGCCAAGATCAAGGGCGTCTTCGGGCAGACCCCCACGGAACTGATCCAGGGCATCCGCCTGCGCGAAGCCGCGCGGATGCTGGCCGAGTGTCCCGAGCTGAAAATCGCCGAGATCGCCGATAGGGTGGGGATCAATTCGCTGCAATATTTCGGCAAATTGTTCAAGGCGCGCTATGGCTGTACGCCCTCGGAGTACCGCACGGCGCCCGGGGAGAGGCGCGAGGGCGCCTGACGCGATACGCCCCACCTCGGACAGACCGGGGCGGGGCGTTTCAGTATGGGGCTGCGTCGCGGTCCGGCCTGCGGGCGCTCTTGAGGCAGGCGCCTTACGCTGGGGCCGCAGCAGTTGGGTCCGGAAGCGTTTTTGACCTTTGATTGCTTCTGAAACAGGCGCCTTACGCCTGGGAGCACGGATGGAGATCGGAAGCCGGCAGACTTGGGGTTGCCCCTAAGACAGGCGTCTTACGCCTGCTGCATGGCTTGGGCGATGCCTTCGGCGATCTGGTCGATGGCGCCCTGCAATTTGCCGCCGACCATCATCTTCATCATCATGTTCAACTCGATGTGCAGGACCAGCCGCATGCGTGTGTCGGTCTCCGAAACCTTGTGCAGCTGAATCCAGAAGGCGAAGTCCATCGGAATTCCCCCGTCGTCGCCCACGATCTTGACGTGTTTGGGCTCCTCGCGCTCCGCCATGCGGAGTTTGACGGTGAAGCCCTTGGCTTTGAACGAGCAGGTCTCCTCGGTGGCCTGCCACTCCTCGACCCGGTCGGCGAGGGCCGGCGTGAGGTTGTCGAAGCGGCTGATGACGGCGTAAATCTGTTCTGCGGGACGCAGAATCCGGTGTTGTTTCGATATGTACTCTTGCATTTTCAAGGATTGTGACGATTGGGTGTCAGTCTATTTCGAACGTGCGGGCCGTGTCGCTGTCAACGGTGATGCGCACCGTCATCACATTGTCGGGCAGCAGCGGTTCGATCTTCTCGGGCCACTCCACCAGGCAGAGGTCGCCCGAATAGAAATACTCTTCGTACCCGAAGTCGAACGCCTCGCGCAGGTCGTCGATGCGGTAGAAGTCGAAATGGTGGATGCGGCGGTTGCCGTCGCCCTTGTATTGGTTGACGATGGCGAACGTAGGGCTGGTGACGGTGTCTTTGGCTCCGAGTTCGGCCGCGATTTCGCGGATGAGCGTGGTCTTGCCGGCGCCCATTTCGCCGCGGAAAGCGACCACCGTGCGGCGGCCCAGCGAACGGATGACCGCCTCGGCGACCTGCGGAAGCTCGTCCTGCGAGGTGATGTGGATGGTTCTCATTTATTTCTTGGGCTTTAGAACGATATACGGAACGATCATCTCCTCCATCGAGATGCCGCCGTGCTGGAACGTGTTGCGGTAGTAGCGGATGTGGCGGTTGGCGTCGTTGTTGTAAACCAGGAAATCCGTGTTGTAGGCGAAGATGTAGCTCGACGTGAGGTTGCTCGACGGCAACTGCACGTCCTCGGGCTTGAGGATTTCGTACACCTCGCGGGAGTTGTACGCCAGATTGCGGCCCGTCTTGTAGCGCAGGTTGGCCGAGGTCTCGCGGTCGCCCGTGACCTTCACGGGATTGTCTACGCGGATGGTGCCGTGGTCCGAGGTGATGACCACCGTGTGGCCCCGTTCGGACAGGAGGCGCAGGATGGTGTAGAGGTCCGAATGCTCGAACCACGAGCGCGTCAGCGAACGGAACGCCGCCTCGTCCTCGGTCAGCTCGCGGATGATGTCGGTCTCGGTGCGCGCGTGCGAGAGGATGTCGAGGAAGTTGTAGACGATCACCGAGAAGTCGGCGTCGTAGACCTTTTGTATATTGTCCACCAGCTTGCGGCCCTGCTCCGGGCGCACGAGCTTGTCGAACGAGAATTTCCACGACTTGCCGTTCTGGCTCATCAGCCGCTTCAGGAACTCCTCCTCGTATTGGTTCTTGCCGCCCTCCTCGTTGTCGTTGAGCCACTTGTTGGGCATCAGCTTGTCGATGGCCAGCGGCATCAGCCCCGCGAAGACCGCGTTGCGGGCGTACTGCGTGGCCGTGGGCAGGATGGCGCAGTAGAAATCGTCCTGCGCAACGTCGTAATAGCCCCGCAGCAGCGACGAGATCGACCGCCACTGGTCGTAGCGGAAATTGTCGATCAGCAGCAGCGTGGTCTTGGGGTTCTCGTCTACGACGGGGAAGATCTTGGTGCGCATGAGCGTATGCGACATCACGGGGGTGTCGTCCGCGCGTTTGTTGATCCAGTTGTAGTAGTTGCGGCGCACGAACTTGCAGAACTCCTGGTTGGCTTCGGTCTTCTGGTAGGCCAGCACCTCCTTGATGCTCTGGTCGGTGGATTCCCCCAATTCGATCTCCCAGTTGGCCAGCTTGCGGTAGAGCGAGCACCAGTCCTGGAACGTGTCGGCCATTTGCAGCGACGAGGAGATGCGTCCGAACTCCGAACGGTAGTCGGCGGTGGTCTGCTCGGTCACGAGCTGCTGCTGGTGGACGTTCTTCTTGATCGACAGCAGCACCTGATTGGGGTTGACGGGTTTGATGAGGTAGTCGGCGATCTTCGACCCCACGGCCTTGTCCATGATGTTCTCCTCCTCGCTCTTGGTGACCATGATCACGGGGGTCGTGGGGCGCACCTCCTTGATCTGGGGGAGGGTTTCGAGTCCCGTCATGCCGGGCATCATCTCGTCGAGGATGATCAGGTCGTAGGAGCCTTCGGCGGCCATGTCGATCGCGTCGTATCCGTTGTTGCAGGTGTCCACCTCGTACCCTTTCCCTTGCAGGAACAGCACGTGGGGCTTCAGCAGTTCGACTTCGTCATCGACCCATAATATTTTGACCATACGGTTGTCGGAATTAGAATTGCAAAATTAACGATTTTATTATCAAACGCAAAATGCGTACGGTTTATTGGGTCGGTTCCGATTTTTGTGAATATTGCGGTTGTTTTTTGCTTGAACGGAATATTGTTCGTATATTTGCGAACAACAATGACGGATATGACGAAGAGAGCCTATACGGACCGGGAGGAGCGGATCGCCCGTTTTGCCAAAGCGATGGGGCATCCGGCGCGAATGGCCATCCTGCGCTTCCTTGCCGCGCAGGAGAGTTGCTTTTTCGGGGACATTCACGAAGTGCTGCCGATCGCAAAGGCGACCGTGTCGCAGCACCTCAAGGAGCTGAAGGATGCCGGATTGATACAGGGCGAGATCGAGACCCCGAAAGTCCGCTACTGCATCGACCGGGCGAATTGGGCGGTTGCGCGCGACCTCTTTGCCGATTTCTTCCGCGATTGCCGGGAGAAGGATTCCTGCTGCGGGTGAGCGGCTTTTTTTTACGGATATTGTTCGTTGTTCGCCGAACTACATTTAATAAAAAATGAATATGGAGATCAAAGTATTGGGAACGGGGTGCGCCGGATGCAAGGCGCTCTGCGAAACGGTGAGACAGGCCGTGGCCGAATCGGGATTGGATGCAACGGTCGTAAAGGAAGAGGACATCGTGAAAATCATGTCCTATGATGTGATGACTCTGCCCGCGTTGGTCGTGGACGGGCGAGTCGTGGCCCAAGGCCGGAAATTGTCGCTTGCAGAGGTTCGGGGATTGCTGACGAAATGATCCGCCATGAAAAGATTATTGTTGTTTGCGGCCGCCGCCGCGTTTATCGCCTGCAGGCAAGGGCCTGCGGGAAAAACCGCTGCCGACAGGCCGCAGGACGATTGTGTCGAAGTGCTTTGTTTCCACGGAGCAAAACGCTGCGCGACTTGCATGGCGATTGAAACCGGTGTGAAAGAAGTCATCGAAACCGATTTCGCCGGGCAGGTCGGGGCCGGGGAGGTGCGCTTTCGCATTATCGACGTTGCAAAGCCGGAAAACGGAGCGTTGGCCGATAAGTATGAGGTGGCGTGGTCGGCGCTGTTGCTGAATAAATGGCGGGACGGAAAAGAAACCGTGACCGATCTGACGCGGTTCGCCTTCGCCAACGCCCGCACGAACCCGGAGAGATTCAAGGCGGAGCTCTGCGCCGAAATCCGGAAACAACTGGACATGTAGCTATGGAGTATTTGCAAAACCTGTCGGACGGTTCGGCCGTTCCGATTCTGACGGCCTTTCTGCTCGGGCTGCTGACAGCCCTGAGCCCCTGTCCGCTGGCGACCAACATCGCTGCGGTGGGTTATATCTCGAAGGATCTGGAAAACCGTCGCCGCGTCTTCTTCAACGGCTTGCTTTACACGCTCGGGCGTGTCGCCGCCTACACCTTGCTGGGGGCGGTGCTGATTGCCGTGCTGCGTGGAGGGGCGGGCGTTTTCGCCATTCAGAAGGCAATCGGCAAATGGGGCGAAATGCTGATCGGCCCGGTGCTTGTTCTGATCGGATCGTTCATGCTCTTCGGACATCGGCTCGACCTGCCGAAATTCGGGTTTTCGGGTCGCGGCGGGCAGGTGGGACGGCGCGGCGGATGGGGTGCGTTTCTGCTCGGGGTTCTTTTTTCGCTGGCGTTCTGTCCGACGAGCGGGGTTTTCTATTTCGGGATGCTGATTCCGATGTCGGCCGCCGAAACGGGCGGCTATCTCCTGCCTGCCGTGTTTGCTGCCGCTACGGGGCTCCCCGTGGCGGTCGTCGCATGGATCTTGGCATACGGCGTCGCCGGACTGGGCGCATTCTGCAACCGGATGCAGACCGTTCAAAAATGGCTCACGCGGATTGTGGGCCTGCTTTTTATAGCCGTAGGTATTTATTATGGTGTAATTTATTTCTGTTAAAACGATGATTCAACGATTTGCCGACTGGCTCGTCTACGGCGTGTTCGGGATGAGCGCCGAAACGCATGCGGGAAACGCCGTCGATTTCTTTGTCTACGACAGCGTCAAGATCCTGCTCCTGCTGTTTTCGATCAGTATCGTGATGGGAATTGTCAATGCTTATTTTCCCATCGACGAACTGCGCCGCTGCCTTGCCGCCCGGAAATTGTACGGGGTCCAATATCTCCTCGCATCGTTGTTCGGGGCGGTCACGCCCTTCTGCTCCTGCTCGTCGATCCCGCTGTTCATCGGGTTCGTCAAGGGCGGCATTCCGCTGGGGGTGACATTGGCATTTCTGATCACCTCGCCGCTCGTGAACGAAGTCGCCGTGGCGATGTTCCTCGGTTCGTTCGGACTGCGGGCGACGATGATCTATGTCGTGAGCGGCATCCTGCTCGGCACGGCCGGCGGGTTTCTCCTCGGCCGCTTCGAATTGGAACGCTACCTCTCGCCGTGGGTGCGGCGGTTGCAGACGCAGTCCGATACGGAATCCGAAGCGTGGGCGGAAAGGCGCACGCCCTTTGCGGATCGGTTTCCCGTCATCGTGCGCGATGCGTGGGGCGTCGTGCGGAGCGTGCTGCCGTACGTGCTGGCCGGCATCGGCGTGGGTGCGGCGATGCACGGGTATGTGCCCGAAGGATTTTTCGAACAATATATGTCGAAAGATAATTGGTTTGCTGTGCCGCTGGCGGTCATCTGCGCCGTGCCGATGTATGCCAACGCCGCCGGAATCGTTCCGGTGATTCAGGTTTTCGTGGCCAAAGGCATTCCGCTGGGAACGGCCGTCGCCTTTATGATGGGTGTCGTCGGGCTGTCGCTTCCGGAAGCCGCGATGCTGAAAAAAGTGATGACATGGCGGCTGATCGGGATCTTCTTCGCCGTGATGACCTCGTTTTTTATTCTGTCGGGGTATGTGTTTAATATGCTTCTGTAATACAGCTGTTTAGCCTCGTCGGGTCGCTTGCACCGGGACTTCGGATCAACCGCCGATGCAGAATCTTTCGATTTTGGTCCGGGATTTGCCCGGTATTTGTTATCGTGTTGTAAGCGTGCGGACTACGGTGCCGCAAAAAAAATGAAAAAATAATGCGGTTTGTTGGCGGATATGCAAATAAAACGTATATTTGCAGTCCGAATTGGGTTGAACTTAATTAATTTAACTAATCAAAGATATGACAAAGGCAGATATCGTAAGCGAAATCGCTAAGAGCACCGGTGTTGAGAAGGTGCAGGTACAGGCTATCGTCGAGGCTTTCATGGACAGCATCAAGACATCGCTCACACAGAAGAACAACGTGTATCTCCGCGGATTCGGCAGCTTCATCGTGAAGAAACGCGCCAAGAAGGTCGCCCGCAACATCTCGAAGAACACGACCATCACCATCCCCGAGCACAACATCCCCGCTTTCAAGCCCGCCAAGAGCTTCGCAGCGAAGGTGAAATAATTCACGATAAATAAAGAACCTCTAAAAACTAAAGGACTATGCCAAACGGAAAGAAGCATAAGCGTCACAAGATGGCTACCCACAAGCGGAAAAAACGTCTTCGTAAGA
>ENA-UESD01000431-UESD01000431.1-human-gut-metagenome-genome-assembly--contig:-NODE-431-length-39119-cov-182.850750_pt1 | contig 39119 bp, 26 predicted proteins | sample MGYA00242985_ERZ507986 | MGnify/ENA primary metagenome ERZ507986 (study PRJEB26167, sample SAMN06115408) | human gut metagenome | host: Homo sapiens | place: China:Guangxi | collected 2016-04-06... | reverse complement strand
CCGAACGAAGGCACACCCCGGCGGTTGGGGGCGACGACGATGTAGCCGTTGGCGGCCATGAGCTGGAAGTTCCAGCGGTAGCTCCAGAATTGCGATACGACGCTTTGCGGTCCGCCTTCGCAGTAGAGCAGCGTCGGGTATTTCTTCGCAGGGTCGAAATCGGGCGGCAGGATTACCCACGTCAGCATCTGTTTGCCGTCGGTGGTCTCCACCCAGCGTTTCTCGACTTTGCCCAGGCGGATCTTGTCGAGAATCGGCTGGTTGATGAACGTGAGCTGCGTGATGGCTCCGTCTTTCAGGTCGATTTCATAGAGTTCCGAAGGCGAAGAGATCGTGCAGATATCGGCTACGGCCTTGCCGTTGGCGATCGATACGGCGTTGATGTCGTGGTCGCCCCGTGTCAGTACGGAGACGTTGCCGTTCATGTCCACGCGGCAGAGCTGGTGCGTAGCCTCCATCGGCGCGAGGAACCAAAGCGCTTCGCTGCCGTCCCAGATGACGTTGGTGGCGTTGTAGTCGAAATTCTTCGTGAGTTCCTTCACCAGACCCGTTTCGGAATTCCAGACCATCAGACGCTCCTTGTCGGCTTCGTTGCCCGCACGGCGCTGCGAACGGAATGCGATCTTGGTGCCGTCGGGCGAGAATACGGGGTATTTGTCGTAGCCGACGAAAGGCAGTTCGGCTTTGGCTGCCGCATTGTGACCGGAGATGGGGGTAAGCCCTTTGCAGATGTTGGTCGTGGCGCCTGTCTCCGTGTCATAGACGAAAATGTCCGAATCGGTCGAAACGGCGTATTTCGCGCCTGTCAGCGGTTTGCAGGTGTATGCGAGCCGGGTGCCGTCCGGAGCCCATGCGATTTCGGACATGTCGAAGTCGGGAGCCAGCGGAGCGTCCCACTCCGCACCTTCGCCGATGATGTCCACGCCCTCCCCGATGCTGCCGGCGGTCAGGTCCGCGACGAAGATGTGGCGGTATTCGCCCTCATCCCAGCGGTCCCAGTGGCGGCACATCAGGTCGTCGTAAACGCGGGCTTTCGATTCGGCCATGTCCGGGTGGATGTCGGACGACTTGCGGTCGGCGACCTGTACGCCCTGTACATAAAAGATTTTGTCGCCCGCAGGATTTACTCCGAACCCTTCGATGTCCTTTTCGAGTTTCGAAAGTTGGCGGGGATTTTGTCCGTCGGCAGCCATTTCCCAGATTTGCGAACTTCCGCTGCGGTCGGACAGGAAGTAGATCTTGCTGCCGTCGGCATTCCATTTCGGATCGGAGTTGTTCGACGAGAAGTCGGTAAGCTGGGCGACTTCGCCGCTGGCGGCGTCACGAACGTAGATCGCTGTAACGCCCCGGTTCTCCTGCATATTGTACCAGGTGACGGTGTAGAGCAGCCGGTTGGCGTCGGGCGAGAGCGAGGCCAGTCCTACGCGGCCCATTTTCCACATCACTTCGGGCGAGAGAACGCCGGCGGCGACCTCCTCCCGGGTGAGCGAGTTGTCGATAGCGAGGGGCTGGGAGCGCTTTTCGCTGCATCCGCCGAGTCCCACGAGCGTAATTGCCATAAAGAGAAATAAATTTTTCATTTGAGATCGGGTTTACTTCATATGATTATACTTAAATTTGCGCCTGTCAATAGCGAATTTTATGCGTATCTATCTATATTTTGCAGATAAAACCCTGATTTTTACCGATGAAGCGTCTCCGGCGCATTTTTTTGCCGTCGATCTTCCGCAGGGCGGGCGTATTTCCCGGACGAAGATACTTAATTTTCTGGAAACTCACAATGAGGTCGCGGTTTGTACGCCCGATCCCGAGCGGGCGTTTTCCCTCTTCCGGCAGGAGTTCGTTGACGTCGAGGCTGCGGGCGGGGTGGTAGTGAACGATCGCGGCGAATATTTGATGATTCACCGCAACGGGCGTTGGGATTTGCCCAAAGGACATGTGGAGCCGGGTGAAAGTACGGCGGAATGTGCCGTGCGCGAAGTCGCCGAGGAGACGGGAGCTGCGGATGCGCAGGTGGTTCGCTTCCTTTGTCGGACGTTGCATGCCTATTATATGCACGGGCGGTGGGAGCTCAAGGCTACGCACTGGTTCGAAATGCGCGTTTCTTCGAGCCGAGCCCTTAAACCTCAGCGGGAGGAGGGGATCGATGTGGCTGCTTGGTGTCCGGCCGCCGAACTGAAAGGCCGGCTCGAAGGGATGTTTCCTACGGTGCGCCGGGTGTTCGAATGTTTGGAAAAATAGAGGCCGCTTTTCGTGCCGGACGGATAGAGCCCGATTTTCCCTCCGGCCCGATGTCGCGGACTGCCCGCTACAGGCGGTTCCTGCCTGATAACTTGTCGTATCGTATCGGTTTCAGGCTGCGGTATTGTCCGGAACGAGGATATCAACGAAAAACCCGGTGTAAATCGCACCGGGTTTTTCGTTGATATTCAGTATTACATCGTGCTGCCGTTCATGGCTTTGGCCATGGCTTCGGCGATTTGGTCGAGCGCTTTTTGGAGCTTGCCTCCGATCATCATACGCATCATCATATTCAGTTCCGCGTGCAGCACCAGCCGCATGCGGGTATCGTAGGGACCTGCCGGCTGCAACTGGATCCAGAAGGTGAAGTCGATAGGGACGCCGCCTTCGCCGCTCTGTATCTTGACGTATTTGGGAGCTTCCTTGGCCACGATTTGCAGATTGACGGTGAAGCCCTTCACTTTGAATGAACAACTGTTTTCGTCGGCCTGCCACTCTTCGACCTTGTCCTGCACCGCAGGAGTGAGGTTGTCGAAACGGCTGATGACCGTATAAATCTGTTCCGCCGAGCGGAGTATCTGTTGGTGTTTCGATTCGTATTTTTCCATGAGCGGTTGCTGTGTCGGGGTTGCCCGTGAAAGATTGCATCACCCGGGCAGAACGATTTATGTTCGGCCGGGTGAATGTTTTTATCGGCGCAAAGATAATGCAAGCAGGAGGCAATGCCAAATTTTTTTGAGTTTTGCTGGGGCAGTCGCCCGTTTGATGCCTTGGGATCGTCCGGATTTTATTGATTTACGCAAAGCCGGGTATCGTTTAAGTATATGTCCGATGGATAGCGGGATCGTTGCAAGTCCGATCATATAATGCCACAATCCCATTCGGGTGTTTGCTCCGGCTACACCGAGTAAAACGATTCCCGTAACGGACAATAATAAAAATACGATAGATAATATTGCGGTAGCTCTGTTTTTATTGCTTATTCCGTTTTTGATGATTCCTTTGCACCATCCCCGATGTGTCGCTAAATGTAATGCGACGGTTGCAAGAAATAAGAAACTTGTCAATACGTGGAATACAGCCCAGTTATGCCATATTTCATGGTTGTTTTCATGTCCGACGATATGCAGCTCGATTCCCGAACAGGCGGATGAAGCAAATATGAAGATCAAAATCCAATCTATTACAAAAATCCTTTTCATCCATTTCCGATTTTAATATTGTTGCAGCGCAAGATCGCTGTTTTGATCGGAATAGGACGATAACAATTGTAAAAAAGAGGTGGATTTCAACGACGACTTCTGATTCGGGAAAGGGAAACAGGAGTGATGCCGAGGTATGAGGCGATGTAATGTTGCGGAACCCGCTGTACTATGTCGGGGTATTCTTTCAGCAATTCTTCGTACCGCTGCCGTGGGGTGTTCTTTATGCGGGATAGAAACAATTGCTGATAGGTGTGGAAACGGTCTATGAGTTTTTCTTCATATACTTGTCTGACTGATGGATATTGTTCGATGAGGCTGAATAAACTATCCCTTTTTATCGCCGATATTTCCGTTGGCTCGATACTTTCCAAAGAGAAAAGACTTGGTGCATGCTTGTATAGACTGTCGAATGATGCAACGAAATCTCCCTCGAAGAAAAATTGGAACGTGATATCTTTCCCCTCGTTGTAGAAAAACAGCCGCAGACAACCCTTGTGAATCAGATAGAGCCGGTCTGCCACTTTTCCCTCTTTTAATAATACCGTTTTTGAGGGAATGGATAGGTTCTCAAACTCAATGCGTGACTCGAGTATGTCATTTAAGTTGCTGTCGTTTGTCATAGTACCAAAGTTATAAAAAATTTCATTGGAATGTTGCGCATACGGTGTTGCTGTTTCGCAAATTTTTTCCTCGATAAAAGGGATGTATTCGGAATATTGCATTCAAAAATCCCCGTATCATTTTGAATATACGGGGATTTTCAGTAGAGCTGAATTGTAGATGCAGGTGCGGCGAACCCTGATGCTTTGTTGAGGGTATTGCCAGGATTGTCGTACAGATGTTCGATTTAGGCAATAACCCGCTGCCCCGGATAGGCGCAGGATAGAAGGTTGAAGACCGGAATCTCCTGTAAAATCGGGGTTCAGTCGATTTCGATCGTGCGCTCTTCGTCGCCGCCGACGGCAATCCGCACGGTCATCACCTCTTCGGGCAGCAGCTCTTCGATCTTCTCGGGCCATTCGACCAGACAGAGATCTCCGGAGTAGAAATATTCCTCGTAGCCGAAGTCGTAAGCCTCTTCGAGCCGGTTGATCCGGTAGAAGTCGAAGTGATAGATATTTCTCCCTTCGCGCGTCGTATATTGATTGACGATGGCGAAAGTGGGGCTTGTCACTGTGTCGTCGGCTCCGAGCCGGGCGACGATTTCCCGGATCAGGGTGGTTTTGCCCGCCCCCATTTCGCCGCGGAAAACGACGACCGAGCGTCCTTCGAGCGCGTTTATGACGGCGGCCGCTGCGTGCGGCAATTCGTCCAGAGAGTCGATGTGGATGGTCTGCATGATTTATTGTTTGGGTTTTAGTACGATGTAGGGAACGAGCATCTCTTCCATCGAGATTCCCCCGTGCTGGTAAGTATTGCGGTAGTACCGTATGTAACGGTTGGCGTCGTTGTTGTAGACCAGGAAATCGGTGTTGTAGGCGAAGATGTAACTCGACGACAAGTTGATCGACGGCAACTGGATGTCTTCCGGGCGGGTGATTTCATATACCTCGCGGGAGTTGTAGGCCAGGTTGCGGCCGGTTTTGTAGCGCAGGTTGGCCGAGGTTTCGCGGTCGCCGGTCACCTTCACCGGATTGTCGATGCGGATCGTGCCGTGGTCCGAGGTGATGATTACCGTGTGTCCGCGTTCCGAGAGCAGGCGCAGCAGTGTCAGCAGGTCGGAGTGTTCGAACCACGAACGGGTGAGCGAGCGGAACGAGGCTTCGTCCTCGGTGAGTTCGCGGATGATGTCCGTTTCGGTGCGGGCATGCGAGAGGATGTCCAGGAAGTTATAGACGATCACCGAGAAGTCGGCGTCGTAAATCCGCTGGATGTTGTCGATCAGCTTGCGGCCCGCCTCGGGGCGCACCAGTTTGTCGAAGGTGTATTTGTAGTTCTTGCCGCTGGAGGTCATCAGCCGTTGCAGAAACTGTTCTTCGTATTGGTTTTTGCCTCCCTCCTCGTTGTCGTTGAGCCACTTGTTGGGCATCAGCTTGTCGATGGCCAGCGGCATCAGGCCGGCGAAAATGGCATTGCGGGCGTACTGGGTCGCCGTGGGCAGGATCGCGCAGTAGAAATCGTCGGCCGCGATGTCGTAGTAGCCGCGCAGCAGGGGGCTGATCGAGCGCCACTGGTCGTAGCGGAAGTTGTCGATCAGCAGCAGCGTGGTCTTGGGATTCTCGTCTGCCACCGGGAAGATCTTCGACCGCATGAGCGTATGCGACATGACCGGGGTGGTTTCGTCACGCTTGTTGATCCAGTCGTAGTAGTTCCTGCGGACGAACTTGCAGAACTCCTGGTTGGCTTCGTGCTTCTGGTATTCGATGACCTCCTTGATGCTTTGGTCGGTCGAATCGGAGAGCTCGATCTCCCAGTTCGTGATCCGGCGATAGACGTTGCACCAGTCGGCGAAACTGTCGGCCATCTGGAGTGCCGAGGAGAGGCGTCCGAACTCCGCCCGGTAATCGGCCGTGGTCTGTTCGGTGACCAGCTGCTGGGAGTGGACGTTCTTCTTGATCGAGAGCAGCACCTGGTTGGGATTCACGGGTTTGATGAGGTAGTCGGCGATCTTCGACCCGACGGCCTTGTCCATGATGTTCTCCTCCTCGCTCTTGGTGACCATGATGACCGGAGTAGTGGGGCGTATTTCCTTGATTTTCGGAAGGGTTTCGAGTCCTGTCATACCCGGCATCATCTCGTCCAGGATGATGAGGTCGTAGTTGCCCTCCGTCGCCATGTCGATCGCGTCGTATCCGTTGTTGCAGGTATCGACTTCGTAACCTTTTCCCCGGAGGAAAAGCACATGGGGTTTCAATAGTTCGATTTCGTCGTCCACCCAAAGTATTTTGACCATATTCGCGGTTTTAGTTGAAACAAAGATAGTGAAAGCCGGGAGAAAACGGGAACCTGTCCCGGTTTCCCGAGGCGCATTCTATCTAAGACTATGTCAAAGATAGTGAAAGGTTGCGGGCTTGCCCGCCGGGATTGCCGAACCGGATCCTATCTTCTACAAAAATAGTGATTTTACCAATTATACAATGCGAATTTCGGGCAATTTATTGTGCCCGACGGACGAAACTTTCGGGCGGCGGTGTCCGGTTCCGGCTATCGGGTTGTTTGATAATGCGTTGCCTTTTTCCGGATATTCTTCGATACGGTCCGGCTCCGGTCGGCCCGCCGGGTATCGAAGCGCGGTTTTATGGCCCGGTATTTGAGTAAGGGGTTTCGAACTGCGGCGCGACGCGGGCGAGGTGAATTGCAAAAAAATGTTCTACTTTGTTGTGATATAATCAAATAAAACTTATATTTGCAGTCCCGAAATAGAGTTTAACTTATAAATATAAAGAGTATGACAAAGGCAGATATCGTTAGCGAAATCGCTAAAAGTACCGGTGCTGAAAAAGTACAGGTCCAGGCTATCGTCGAGGCTTTTATGGAGAGCATCAAGGGTTCCCTGGCGCAGAACAACAATGTATATCTCCGTGGTTTCGGCAGCTTCATCGTGAAAAAACGCGCGAAGAAGGTGGCTCGTAACATTTCCAAGAATACGACCATTACGATCCCGGCCCACAACATTCCGGCCTTCAAGCCTGCAAAGAGTTTTGCGGCAAAAGTTAAATAAATAATAGAAACTTTAAACAATTACAGTTATGCCGAACGGAAAGAAACATAAGCGTCACAAGATGGCGACCCACAAGCGTAAAAAACGTCTTCGCAAGAATCGTCACAAGAAAAAGTAGGTAGTACGCCTTAGTGCTAATTAAGGTAGATAAAGCTAAAAGGGTGCGAGGCCCTTTTAGCTTTACCTGTTTTCCGATTCCCGCTCCGTTCGCAGGGCGGGATGTGTCGGATCGTCGGGAAGGAGAGGACGATGTGTTTGTGAACGTATCACCGTATATCGAATCCGCTCCCGAAAAGCCAAAAGAGGCTTTTTGCGAAGGGAATGTGCCGCAATATCGTCCTCTACGGAAAAACAATGGAAGCCGGGCTGTGCTTCCCGAACGCCGAACAGCCGCAAACCCCATAATGTCAGAATCGTCGCCGCGGTCTGCGGGACGAAAATATATATGAACCGAGAATTAATAGTCAATGTAAACCCGACCGAGATTTCGATCGCCCTGTGCGAGGACAAGGTGCTGGTCGAGCTCAACAAGGAGCAGTGCCAGACGGGATTCGCCGTAGGGGATATTTATCTGGGCAAGGTGCGCAAGATCATGCCGGGGCTGAACGCCGCGTTCGTCAATATCGGCCATGAGAAGGATGCCTTTATCCACTATCTCGACCTGGGCTCCCAGTTCTCTTCGTTGCAGAAGCTGGTGGCGAGTTACCAGCCCGGCAAGCGGGGAATCCGCCTGGATGCGATGAAGCTGGAGCCGCCGATCGAAAAGTCGGGCAAGATCGGCTCCTACCTGCAGGTGGGGCAGACCGTTATGGTGCAGGTGGCCAAAGAGGCGATTTCCACCAAGGGACCGCGTCTGACGGCCGATATTTCGCTGGCTGGACGTAACGTGGTGCTGGTGCCTTTTTCGTCGAAGGTGTTCCTGTCGCAGAAGATCCGCTCGGCGGAGGAGAAGAAGCGGCTCAAGGGCATTGCAGCCGCCGTTTTGCCGAAGAATTTCGGCGTTATCATCCGCACGGCGGCTGTCGAGGCCAAGGACAGCGATATCGAACAGGATATCCGCTCCCTGTTGGACAAATGGCAGAAGACCCTGCAAAATATTCGCAAGAACCCTGCTCCGGCCCAGTTGATGAGTGAGATGAACCGGGCCAACACCATTATCCGGGATTCGTTGGGAGGCGCCTTTTCGCAGATCGTCGTGGACGACGAAGCGATGTACCATGAGATTCAGAACTACATCCGTCAGATCGAACCGCAAAGCGAGAAACTCGTAAAACTTTATAAGGGCAACGTCCCCATCTTCGACAATTTCGACATTTCGAAGCAGATCAAGTCGCTCTTCGCCAAGTACGTGTCGTTGCGCCGGGGCGCTTACCTGATTATCGAGCACACGGAGGCGATGAACGTCATCGACGTCAATTCGGGCAATCGCACCAAGGCGGAGGACGATCAGGAGCAGACGGCTTTCGATGTCAATCTGGCCGCTGCACGCGAAATCGCCCGGCAATTGCGTCTGCGCGATTTGGGCGGTATCGTCATCATCGACTTTATCGATATGCACAAGGCTGCGAACCGTCAGTTGCTCTATGAGGAGATGAACAAGCTGATGGCCACCGACAAGGCCAAGCATACGGTGCTGCCGCTGACCAAGTTCGGGCTGATGCAGATCACCCGCCAGCGGGTGCGTCCGGTCGCCGTGCAGGATGTTACGGACGTCTGTCCCACGTGCAACGGCACGGGGCGTATCGAGCCGACCGTTCTGCTCGACAAGAAGATCGAGAACAAGATCTCCTATCTGGCCCAGGATGCGGGGCACAAATATATCAAGTTGCGCGTCAGCCCTTACGTTTCGACCTACTTGAATCACGGCCTGTGGTCGTTGCGCCGCCGCTGGATGTGGAAGTATAAGATCCAGTTGAAGATCGTGGCGGACCAGAGCGTCGGTATCGTCGATGTCCACTACTACGACAAGGAGGGCAAAGACCTGTATAAGGATTAGAGATACCGGATGCCGCAGGGGCGGAGGCATGGACTCGGTCGATGTGCCGGATGGGATTCGGCCCCTTTTACTGGCCGGAAGGCGGACGAAGTCCGGAGCCGGACAAAGGCGGAAGGTGGAAAGACATACATGTTCGGTCGCAGGTACGATCTGCAGCCGATACGAATACACGGAGTTGAATAATCGTTTGAGCGCCTTGCGGAATCGATTCCTGCAGGGCATCTTTTAGCTGGGCGGAATATGGGTCCCGGAAATAAACCGAATATCTTGCAGTTGATCGCCGGAGCGGAGCCTCTCGGCGCGATGCGTCGTGCGTACGATTCGGCGGGGCGGACCGTTCTTCTGCGCGATATGGTCGGCGGGGCTCTCTCGGTTTATGCCGCTGCCCTGATCGCCCGAACGGGCGGTACGCACGTCTTCGTGGCGGAAGACCGCGATGCGGCGGCCTACCTGCTCAACGATTTTTATGCCCTGCTCGACGAAAAACAGGTTTACTTTTTTCCGGGCTCCTACAAGCGTTCGATCGTTTACGGTACGGAGGATGCGCAGGGTGTCGTGCAGCGGACGGCGGCGTTGAGTGCTCTGCGTCGGGAAATGGCTGCGGGCGAATACCGGATTATCTGTACCTATCCGGAAGCTCTGGCCGAACGGGTGACCGACCCCGACTCGATGCGGCGCGAAACCGTGCGGGTGAAGGTCGGCGACCGGCTGGCGATCGGAGAGCTGGAGGAGTTGCTGGCCGATTCGGGGTTCACGAAGGTGGATTTCGTTTACGAACCCGGACAGTATTCGCTGCGTGGCGGTATCTTCGACGTGTTTTCCTTTTCCGAGAGCAAACCTTACCGGTTGGACTTTTTCGGGGAAGAGGTGGATTCGATCCGCCGATTCGAGATTTCCAGTCAGCTTTCCGCCGACCGGCTGAACGAGGTGGAGATCGTTCCGAACCTGAACGGTTTTGCCGGGGATCGGATTTCGCTGCTCGCATTTGCAGGAGAGGCGACTTACTGGTTTTTCGATCCCGACTACGTACTGCGGCGCGTGAACGATCTGCGTCGCAAGGTTCTGGGGGAGATGGAGGAACCTGCGGAGATTGACACCCATCTGGTGAGCCGGAAGGTGTTGTTGCAGGACATGGCCGGGATGCGTTTGTTCGAATTGCGTGATAGCCTGAAGGAGCGGCCGGCCGATGCGACGGTCGCGTTCCGCATGGCTCCCCAGCCCAAGTTCAACAAGAATTTCGAATTGCTGGCCGACGACATCATTTCCAATGGACAGCGCGGTTATAAAACCTATATCCTGTCGGAAAACCGGGCGCAGCTCGAACGGCTGGAGAACATTTTCTACCAGTCGGGGCGTAAGGAGGCGCAGATCAACCCCCTGCCGATCACGCTGCACGAGGGTTTCGTCGATCACGACCTGAAACTTTGTTTCTATACCGACCATCAGATTTTCGACCGCTACCAGCGCTATCGGATCAACGGCGAGATCAAGCGCGACGAGCAGATGACCGTCGCAGAGTTGAATCAGCTCCGCATGGGCGATTATGTGGTGCATATCGATCACGGCGTGGGGCGTTTCGGCGGTCTGGTCAAGATCAACGAGAACGGCAAGGTGCACGAGGCTATTAAATTGATTTATAAGGATAACGACGTGCTGTTCGTGCATGTGCACGCCTTGCACCGTATTTCGCGATACAAGAGCGGCGAAGGCGAAGCGCCCAAAATCTACAAATTGGGCAGCGGAGCCTGGCAGAAGCTCAAGACCGCGACCAAGAAGGCCGTCAAGGACATCTCGCGCGAACTGATCGCCCTCTATGCCAAGCGCAAAGCCAGCAAGGGATTTGCCTTTTCGCCGGATACCTATTTGCAGCAGGAGCTGGAAGCTTCGTTCATGTGGGAGGATACGCCCGATCAGCAGACCGCGACGCAGGCCGTCAAGCGGGACATGGAGTCCAATCAGCCGATGGATCGTTTGATTTGCGGCGATGTGGGCTTCGGCAAGACCGAAGTGGCGATCCGAGCGGCGTTCAAGGCCGCGACCGACGGCAAGCAGGTGGCCGTGCTGGTGCCTACGACGATTCTGGCCCTGCAACATTACCGCTCCTTCGTACATCGGCTCCGGGATTTTCCCGTGAAGGTCGAATATCTCAACCGGACCAAGTCTTCGAAAGAGACGTCCCGCATCCTATCTGAGCTGGCCGAGGGTCGCATCGACATCCTGATCGGTACGCACAAGATCCTGGGCAAGCAGGTGAAATTCCACGACCTGGGATTGCTTATTATCGACGAGGAGCAGAAGTTCGGCGTGGCGGCCAAGGAGAAGCTGACGCAGATGAGCGTCAATGTCGATACGCTGACCCTCACCGCGACGCCGATTCCCCGCACGCTGCAATTCTCGCTCATGGGGTCGCGCGACCTCTCCGTCATCTCGACGCCGCCGCCCAACCGACAGCCGATCATTACCGAGTCGCATCTCTTTTCGGAGGAGATTATCCGCGACGCTGTCAATGCCGAGCTGGATCGGGGTGGACAGGTCTATTTCGTCCACAACCGGGTGGAGGATCTGATGACGCTTCAGGGTATGGTTACTCGGCTCTGCCCCCGGGCGCGGGTGGGAATCGGCCACGGCAAGATGCCGGCCGAACAGCTCGAAAAGCTGATTATGGATTTTATCTACGGGGAGTTCGACGTGTTGATTTCGACCACGATCGTCGAAAACGGCATCGACATTCCCAACGCCAATACGATCATCGTCAATAATGCCCAGAATTTCGGCTTGAGCGATCTTCATCAGTTGCGCGGACGTGTGGGACGCGGCAGCCAGCGGGGGTATTGCTACCTGCTTTCGCCCGGCGACGAGCTGCTGACTCCGGATGCCCGGCGGCGCCTGCGGGCCATCGAGGAGTTCTCAGATCTGGGTTCGGGATTCAATATCGCCATGCAGGATCTCGACATTCGGGGCGCCGGCAATCTGTTGGGCGCCGAGCAGAGCGGCTTTATCGCCGACATCGGTTTCGAAACCTACCAGAAGATCATGCAGGAGGCGATCGCCGAACTCCGCTCGGAGGGACTCGAGATGCCCGGCATGAGCGATGCCGAGCAGGGCGTGGTCGATAAGATGAGCTATATTTCGGATAGCGTGATCGAGATCGACGTCGAGGCCGAGCTGCCCGACTCCTACGTGCAGCAGCCCGCCGAGAAACTGCGCTTGTACCGGGAGCTGGATACGGCCCGCAACGAGGAGATGCTCAAGAGTTTCGAGGCCAAGATGATCGACCGCTTCGGTCCGTTGCCCCGGCCCGCTGCCGAGCTGCTCAATGTGGTCCGCCTGCGGTGGGAGGCCGTGCGGCTGGGTATGGAGCGCGTGAAGGTCAAAAACGGCTTGATGATCGTCCATTTCGTAGGCGACGACGATTCTCCTTACTACAAGAGCGATACGTTCATGGAGCTTTTGCGCAAAGTGACGCAGCGCCCCGACCGATTTGTTCTCAAGCAACACAATAATCGCCTGGCGATGACCGTTAGGGGGATTAAGGATGTCGCAGCGGGATACGAGGTGCTTAAATCTTTGTAGAAAGAGCTGGGGAGTATTTTTGATGTATGGACTTGCCCGAACGCGACCGATATGCCTCGTCTTTTTCCCGAAGTTCCTCCCTCGGGAGAGGGTCGGAGGACGGCATAACGCTCCGCAGGGTTGTGGGGTGCCGCCGAAATCGGTAAGAGAACGGTCGTGGTAACCGAAAAGTATATAACTGCTATAAAAACTGAATCCGGACGGTTGTGAACGATTCGTGCCGTAGTGAACTTGGAGAGCGGCCGTGCCGGACGGAAAGAACGAAGCAAAAAATTCAACGATGAACCTGACGATCGACATGGGTAACACGCGGGTCAAGTACGCTGTATTTGACGGCGGTACCGTCGTTTCCGACGGATGTTCGGAAGAGTTCGACGAAGCGGTGATAGATCGGATTCTTGCTGCTCATCCCGGTATTACGCAGGCTATTGTTGCGACTACGCGCGGTCCGGTCGATGACACCGTCGCGCTGGTGCGTCGCCGCATCGGGCGCTGTCTGCGGCTCTCACCGCAACTTCCTCTTCCCATTCGTAACGGTTACACTACGCCCGAAACTCTGGGTGAGGACCGTCTTGCGGCTGCCGTCGGCGCTGCGTCGCTCTACCCGGGCCGCAATCTGTTGATCGTGGATTTCGGGACGGCCATTACCATCGATCAGGTTTCTGCCGACGGGGTTTTCCGGGGCGGTAATATTTCTCCCGGCGTACAGATGCGCTTCCGGGCCTTGCACGATTATACGGCGGCGCTTCCCCTGTGTGAATCCTGTGAGGACCAGACGCTTTTGGGGCGTTCGACCGTCGAGGCGATCCGGCAGGGCGTGATGAACGGCATTGCCTTCGAAATCGAGGGGTATATCGCCCGGCTGTTTCCGGAAATCGATGCGTTGTCGATAATTTTTACCGGCGGGGATGCAAAATTCTTTGTTAAACGAATTAAAAATACGATATTTGCACATTGTGATTTGGTCTTTCTGGGGCTGAACCGAATTTTAGAGTATAATGCAAGTGAAGAAAGCCGCCGTTAAACTGTGCCTCGCGCTGGCCGTCATTGTACCGTGCATGTCATGGGGACAAACCAGCAGTATCAACGCTTTTTCACCGTATTCGATGTACGGTCTGGGTGAACTGCGGACCCCGGGAACGCTTCAGACACGTTCGATGGGCGGTGTCGGCGTCGGTATGCGTAATGCGGCTGCTGTCAATTTGCTCAATCCGGCGGCTTACAGTGCCGTGCGCCCCAAGTCGTTCCTTTTCGATTTCGGTCTTGAAGGGCAGTGCTTTTACAATTCCCAGAAATATTACGGGCAGACGCTCAATACAAGTTATTATACGGTCAATTTCCACGACATTGCGTTTCAGTTGCCGATTGCCAAGCATTTGGGGTTGGGCTTCAGCCTGACGCCTTACAGCAGCGTCGGTTACCGGATGAAACAGGAGGTGGACGACGATGAAATCTGGGGTAATATCGGCCGCGTGCAGTACCAGTGGGACGGCGACGGCGACGTGACGGAGGTGAAGCTCGGTCTGGGCTGGGAGATCTTCCGCGGATTCTCGATCGGAATAGCTGCCCAGTACTATTGGGGCGACATTCAGCGGATTTATAAAACCGCTATTTTGGAGAATATAACCGGAGGAGGTCTTATCGCAGACGCGACGGGAACCGAAACCTACAGCGTTTCCCGTTTTAAGGGACAGTTCGGCGTACAGTGGTCCCCGATCAGCAACCGTCGGCGTATTCTGACGATCGGTGCGACCTACGATATCGGCGGCGACTTGAATCCGAATGTGACGACGAAGGTGCAGACCGGCGATATTTTCAATACGGTCGCTATGGATATGGGAAATCGTCTGGGGCTCAAGCTGCCCCAGCAGGTTGCCGTAGGTATTTATTACAACACGCCTAAAATAGCTGTGGGGGCGGATTACGTCTATCAGGACTGGCGAAGCGGCAATTCTCGGTTGGTCGAGAAATCCGCAGCCGGTTTCGATGTGGCTTACCGGAACACGAATACGGTTAAACTCGGGGTCGAATACACCCCCAATAAAGCGGATGTACGCAGCGCATTGAAACGCTGGTCCTACCGGGCCGGAGTTCGTTATGGTACCTATAACCAGACTTTCGGCGGAGTGGATGTCAATGAATACGCCGTGACGCTGGGCGTCGGTATTCCCCTGACGGTGTTGGGCGGCATATTGGGTGCGTCGTCGGTCGATCTGGGTGTCGAAGTCGGCGGACGCGGCAGTTTCAAGGCGATCAACGAACAGGTGAGTCTGGTTAAACAGACCTATTGCAAATTTTCGCTGGGTGTGACATTGTTCGGTGATTATTGGTTCGTTCGTCCGAAATACGATTAAACCACACATAAAAAATAAATTATAAAGAAGAATATGAATCGCATGAAAATTTTGCTGTCGGCAGTATTGGTGTTCGCTGCGACAGCTTCGATCGCCCAGGATTTCAGTGACCCTCGGTACGCTCCGTGGGGAGATACGCCCGAACAGCGTAAGCAAAACATTCTGACGAGCAACCTGCTGAAGGAAGCTGTCGATACCCGCGATTACGACGCAGCCGCTGTTTATTTCCGTACGCTTGCACAGGAGGCTCCTTCGGCTTTCGAAGCGACCTTTATTCGGGGGGCACAGGTTTATTCGAACAAGGTGCAACGCGCACAAGACCTGAATGAGAAAAAAGCTCTGCTCGATTCGCTGATGATGATTTACGACCTGCGTGTACAGTATTTTCCTTCCAGTCCCAATTACGGTACGGCTTATGTCCTTGACCGTAAAGCTCGTGAATACCTGACTTTCAATCCTTCCGACCGGGAAGGCGTGCGCAAGTTGTATAAGGAGGCGATCGAAGCCGGTTTGCAGAGCGGTTATGCTGCGCTGCCGGATGTCGCATTGGTATATTTCAGCAATTTGTGCGATGATTATAAGATGGGCGAGGTCTATCCGGATGCCGTTTTGGATGAGTACGCTCGTCTGGCCCCGATTTTCGAGAGTGATGCTCCTGGAGTAAAGGAGGCGAAAACACAGTTCGATACTTGTTTTGCGGGTAGCGGTGCTGCCGATTGCGAGAACCTGGAGAAGATGTTCCGTCCGCGTATCGAAGCGGCTCCGGAGGATATGGAGTTGCTCAAGCAGACGGTTTCGCTGATGTCCCGTTCGCAGTGCAGTTCCGAATTTTTCCTTCAGATCGCCGAAAAATATTATGCGATGGAACCTTCTGCCCAGACGGCCATGATGCTGGCTCAAGGATTTCAAGAGCGGGGCGACTTCGCCAAATCGACTACTTACCTGCGTGAGGCGATTGCTGCCGAACAAGACGCCGTTCAGAAAGAATTGCTTCTGGTGCGTTTGAGTATGACCGAACTGGCAGCCAAGAATCCTACGGCGGCTGCAGTTGCGGCTAATGAGGCCAAGGCGCTGAATCCCAATAACGGTATGGCTTATTTCGCCCTGGCGCAGGCTTATGCGGCTTCGGCTGCATCTTGCTCCGGACTGGAGGGTCAGGCTATTTTCTGGGTCGCTTACGATACGATGACGCAGGCAGCCAACCTGCTTGCCAACGACGCCGATGCCGGCAATTTCGCTCAGACGGCGCGTGATGCGGCAGCAAACTACCGTCGCGGATTCCCGACTGCCGAGGAATGCTTCTTCAACGAATTGATGGAGGGTGCACGTTATACGATTACCTGCGGTCCGGCCCGCGGTATCGTGACGACCGTACGCCCCCGGTAGCGACATAGTTTGTACGAACGATGCTCCGAAGCATTCAACGATATGCACAGGTAGCACTTCTCATCGCGGGAAGTGCTATCTTGCTATATTCGTGCGACAAGGAGTCGGTGGCCGAAGAGCCTAACGATGAGGCTTTGATGACCGAGTACAGCGAGCATTTGACGATGACCAATACGGAGAACGGCCGGAAATCCTATGTTTTTACGGCTCCTTTGGTGGAAGGTTACTCTTTGGCAAAAGAGCCTTATCAGGAATTTCGCAAGGGCGTGGATATCGTGACATATCAGAAGGACAGTACCGGAGCGGTCGATGCTACGCTAACGGCTAACTATGCGATTCATTACGGGAATCGGAAATTATGGGAAGCCAAAGGAAATGTCGTAGTGAAAAAATCCAACGGACAGGAGCTCTACACCCAGCAGTTGTTCTGGAACGAGAAAACGCGCCGGATCTGGTCTAACGTCGATTCCAAGATCGTGGAAGAGAGCGGAAATTCCTACATCGTCGAAGGATTCGAGTCGGACGATCAGTTGAAAGACTGGAAATTTCGCCGAATCAAAGGGCGTATGTGGGTCAATATCGAGCCGACACGGGACGCGGATTCTACGTCGGTGAAACCCGTTGCGGACAATGTTTCCGCTGCGAAGGAGGCAGTTTCCGAACAGCCTGTCAAACCGGCCCGGCCGATACGGGGGAACGACCGGAAAATTCAACTGACTCCCGTAGAAAGTAACGATCGTTCCTTATGATAACTTCGGTGTTTATAATTCTGCTGATGTTGTTGCTTTCGGCTTTTTTTTCGGGGATGGAGATCGCTTTTACGAGCAAGAACCGCCTGAAACTGGAGATCGACCGGAAGCAGAGTCGGCTGTTCAATTTCATCGCCGACATTTTTGCCCGTCACCCCGGGCAGTACATCACGACGATCCTGGTCGGGAATAATATCGCCCTGGTTATCTATTCGCTCTATATGTCGCTGTTGTTGCGCTCGCTCGCGGCGGCAGTGGGTTGGACGGAGATCGCTCGCGGCGGGTCCGTCGTTCTGGAAACGGCGGTTTCGACAATCATCATCATCTTCGTCGCCGAATTTCTCCCGAAATCCGTTTTCCGGAACAGCCCGAATTTTTATTACCGCCTGTTTGCTCCTGCGATCTATTTCTTTTATCTGCTGCTTTTTCCGATCGCCAAGCTGACGACCTGGATTTCCCAGGGGATTTTGTGGCTGATGGGGCGTAAGCCGAAGGTTGCGATGATGGAGCCCATTTTCGACCGGACCGATCTGGCCAGCTTGTTCGAATCGGGGAAGCCGGAGGCGCAGCATGAACCGGATAATGAGATCAAACTCTTTCAGAATGCCCTGGATTTTGCCGATTTGCGCGTGAGGGATTGCATGGTTCCCCGTATCGATATGGAGGCGGTCGATATCGATGATACCTCGATCAAAGCGCTTACGGCGCGTTTTGTCGAGAGTAAGTATTCCCGTATTTTCGTCTGGAAAGAGAGTGTCGATAATATCGTCGGCTATGTCAATTCGAAGTCGCTGTTCCGGCATCCGACGTCGATCGATGAGGTGCTGATGGAGGTGCAATACGTCCCGGAGACGATGCCGTTGCAAGCACTCATGCAGCGGCTCATCCGTCATAAGAGCAATATTGCGGTCGTGATCGACGAGTTCGGCGGTACGGCCGGTATTATCTCTTTGGAGGATGTTCTGGAGCAGATTTTCGGCGAAATCGAAGACGAGCACGATGTGCCCGACCTTACGGAGAAACAGGTCGGCGATTCGGAATTTGTCCTTTCGTGCCGATTGGAAGTGGAATATCTCAATGAAAAATACGGGCTTGCCATACCCGAGAGTGACGAGTACGAAACGCTGGCCGGGTATATCATTTTCCGGTATGAAGGGCTGCCGGCGGCCGGAGAAACCGTGCGTTTCGAGCATCTTGAGATCAAGATTCTGCGCAGGACCCGTTCCCGGTTGGAGTTGGCGCGCGTGAAACGGTTGTAGTTTACGGGATATTTTCGACCGGTGAGGGGCAAGTGCGTTTTTTCGATATGCCGGATGCGGAAAATGACGAAAGAATTTGGTCGTTTATCATGGTTTTCAGAATATATTTATTATCTTTGAACACTCATTTTGAAACAATAAATTAAAATAGTTTATATGGCAAGTTTAAACACGTTACGGACCAGATTCGGTGTGGTTTTGTCGATTATCATCGCGTTTGCACTGCTGGCATTCATTCTCTCGCTTAAAACGGATATGGGACTTTCGGGTAACGACCCCAAGGTCGGTGTGATCGACGGTTCGAAGATCAGATATTCGGAATATATTGAGGTATACAACAACCTGAAAGACCAGAGCAACATCTCCGAAAGTAATGAAGAGCAGATGGATCAGTTGGCTGAAATGGCTTGGCAGACTCTGATTGCCAACCACGTGTACTTGCCCGGTTTCGAGAAGATGGGAATCTCGGTGACCGATGCCGAGCGTGAGGGACTTATCAGCGGCGAGTATTATTCCGGGACGATGGCTGCGGCTTTCACCGACCCCCGTACAGGACAGTACAGTGTGGAGGGTGTGAGTGATTTTATCGCCCAGGCAACCGGAAATCCCCAGATGCAATATATGTGGGGGGCTTTGGTCGGACAGGCTATGCGGGAGCGCGAAATCAATAAGTATAACGGCTTGGTCAAAGGCGGTGTATATGTCAATCGGCTGGAAGCGGAAGAAGGCGTCGATGCGCAGAATAAGACTTTCAGCGGTTCTTGGGTCGGCAAGCGTTATCACGATATGCCTGATTCTCTGTTCTCGGTTTCCGATTCCGAAATCAAGGCTTATTACAATAGCCATAAGGCCCGTTATGAGCAGAAACCTTCGCGCACGCTCTCTTATGTGGTGTTCGAAGTGGCTCCGAGTGCAGAGGATATGGCGACTTTGGAGAAGACCGTTCGGGAAGTCGGCGATGAATTTGCCGCGTCGGACGATCCGAAAGCATTTGCCAAGAATAACCGTTTCGGTAAAATTACAGACAATTATCGGTCGGTTGCCCAGCTTCTGGACGATGAGGCCGAAGCGCTGGCCAACGGCAAGCAGTATGGTCCCGTCCTGAAGAACGATACCTGGACGATGACCCGTGTCGTTGAAACTTTGAACGCTCCGGATTCCGTGGGCGTCCGCCATATTGTACTCACCTACGACCAACGCGACCTGGCCGACAGTCTGATGACGGCTTTGCGGCAAGGTGCGGATTTCGCACAGGCGGCTCGTACCCATTCGCTCTATATGCAGGATGCCGGAAATGGAGGCGATGCGGGCGTGATGCCTTTCTCTGCATTCCCGGACGAGCTTTCGGGACTTCTTTCGACGGCTAAGCAGGGGGATATTCTCCGTGTCGAAGTGGGTGACGTTATTCAGATTTTACAGGTTTATCGTCTGGACAAACCTTCGAAGCACATGCGCCTTGCGACGATCACTTATCCTGTTGAGGCTTCGTCGGCGACCCGTCGCAATGTGCATAGTCAGGCAAGTCTTTTCTCTGTCGAGGGCAAGGGTTCTGTCGATGCGTTCAACGAGGCAGCGAATAAGGGAAACCTCACTCCTCGTGAAGCGAAACTCACGCAGGGTGACCGTCTGCTGCAGGGACTGGCTGATTCGCGTGAATTGGTGCGCTGGGCATACGATGCCAAGGTGGGCGCGATTTCCGAGATTTTCCCTGTGGGTGATGACTATGTGGTCGCAGTGGTAACTGAGATCGACAATGAGGATTATACGCCGATCGAGAAAGTAGCGAACAATATTCGCCAGACGCTTATAACCGATAAGAAGTTTGAAAAGATCGTCAGCGAAATGAAGGGTTCGACTATCGAAGAGGTCGCCCAAAACCTTGGTACCGAAGTCGTTCCTTTCGAAGATGTCCGTTACGGATCGTTCTTTATCCGTAACATGGGTGTCGAGCCTCGTGTGATCGGAGCGATTACCGCAACGGAGCAGACGAATACGCTGTCCGAGCCGGTCAAGGGAAATGTAGGTGCTTATGTTTTCGTGGTGACGGATATTCAGGAGGCGGAAACTCCGCAGAGTATCGAAGCTGAAAAGGTACGTGCCGAGGCGTCGTCGCAGGGGATGATTCAGCGTCGTCTGTTCGATTTCTTGGAGCAGATGTCGAATGTGGAGGACTTGCGCGGCAAGTATTTTTAACCGTTACCGGTAGATTTTTTCCGGAATAGTTCCGGCCGAAAAAGAGGGATGTAGCTTATACATTCCTCTTTTTTATTGTCGTTATTGCGATGGCATAGGGGGATGACTTCTCTTCTTAAAAGCGATAAGAGCCGGTTTCCTGAATTCTCTTCTGTGAGGTGCTCGGAGTGGTAGTCCGGCCAATCCGCCATTCTCTTTTTCCGCATCTTCGAAATGTCCGTGATTTTATCGTATATTCCGGAAGTCTTTGGGGCTGGGGGAGGAGAACGACGGTCTCGGCAGTCGAGTTTCTTTCCGGATAGGTGTTTGCGGTATGAAATCGGCTGTTTTCGAGAGTCGGGGAGGGAGGATATTCGCTGTCTGTCTAACGGGAAATATGGCCTACAAACATAATTTGTAGGGTTTGTGGAAATGGCACTGTGACAGCATGTATTCGGTCGTTGTTTGAGATCCGCCGCTGTATTTGCGCGGACTCTGGAGGTGAGGCCGGCGATGGAATTATGAAGGTCGATGGCAAAGTTCTTTTTCGGTCGGCCGGTTCGCTTACCCCATTAAAAAGCCCCGCATCTTTTGATGCGGGGCTTTGATAATAACAGAGGAGTGATCCGGATTATTTCTGCTCGTCGAGCAGGATCTCCATGATCTTGATCGCTGCGGTCGCAATCGGGGTACCGGGGCCGAAGATGGCGGCGGCACCGTCACGATACAGCTCATCGTAATCCTGTGCCGGGATCACACCGCCGACGATGACGATGATATCCTCGCGGCCCAGTTTCTTGAGTTCGGCGATGATCTGCGGAACGAGCGTCAGGTGGCCGGCGGCCAGCGACGATACGCCCACTACGTGAACATCGTTCTCGACAGCCTGTTTGGCTGCCTCCTCGGGAGTCTGGAACAACGGACCCATATCGACATCGAAGCCGATGTCGGCGTAACCGGTCGCAACGACTTTGGCGCCACGATCGTGTCCGTCCTGACCGAGTTTGGCGATCATGATGCGCGGCTGGCGGCCCTCCTTCTTCGCGAATTTGGCAACCAGTTCCTTCGCGTGTTCGAATGCGGGATCTGATTTCACTTCTGAACTATATACACCTGAAATGGAACGAATAACTGCTTTGTAACGTCCTACGACCACCTCGCAGGCATCCGAAATCTCGCCCAGCGAAGCGCGTACCTTGGCGGCCTCGATAGCGAGTTCCAGCAGGTTGCCCTTGCCGGTCTTGACGCATTCGGTGATGGCCTCGAGCGCCTTCTTCACGGCTGCTTCGTCGCGGTTCGCACGCAACTCCTTCAGACGCTTGATCTGGCTCTCGCGTACGGCCGTGTTGTCCACAGCCAGAATATCGATCGGTGCTTCGTGATCCAGACGGTATTCGTTTACGCCGATGATCTTCTCGATGCCCGAGTCGATGCGGGCCTGCTTGCGGGCTGCCGCCTCCTCGATACGCATCTTCGGAATACCGGTTTCGATGGCCTTGGCCATACCGCCCAGTTTCTCGACCTCCTCGATACGCTCCCAAGCCTTGTGGGCGATCTCGTTGGTGAGGGTTTCGATGTAGTAGGAACCTGCCCAGGGATCCACTTCGCGGCAGACGTTGGTTTCCTCCTGGATGTAGATCTGGGTGTTACGGGCGATACGTGCCGAGAAGTCCGTCGGCAAGGCGATCGCCTCGTCCAGTGCGTTGGTGTGCAGCGACTGGGTGTGGCCCAGAGCGGCGCCCATCGCCTCGATAGCCGTACGTGCTACGTTGTTGAACGGATCCTGCTCGGTGAGCGACCAGCCCGAGGTCTGGCTATGCGTACGCAGGGCCAACGATTTCGGGTTCTTGGGGTTGAATTTTTTGACGATCTTCGCCCAGAGCATACGTGCCGCACGCATCTTGGCGATCTCCATGAAGTGGTTCATACCGATCGCCCAGAAGAACGACAGACGGGGTGCGAAAGCATCCACCGACATACCGGCTGCAACGCCCGCACGCAGGTACTCCAGACCGTCGGCCAGCGTGTAGGCCAACTCGATGTCGGCCGTGGCGCCTGCCTCCTGCATATGGTAGCCGGAGATCGAAATCGAGTTGAACTTCGGCATGTTCTTCGAGGTGTATTCGAAGATGTCGGCGATGATCTTCATCGAGAATTTCGGCGGATAAATATAGGTATTGCGCACCATGAACTCCTTGAGGATGTCGTTCTGGATCGTACCCGACAGTTGATCGAGGGTGCATCCCTGCTCCAGACCGGTCACGATGTAGAACGCCAGGATCGGCAGCACGGCGCCGTTCATGGTCATCGACACCGACATCCGATCCAGCGGAATACCGTTGAAGAGCACCTTCATATCTTCTACCGAGCAGATCGACACGCCGGCCTTACCGACGTCGCCCACTACGCGCGGGTGATCGGCGTCGTAGCCGCGGTGTGTCGCCAGGTCGAATGCCACCGACAGACCCTTCTGTCCGGCAGCCAGGTTGCGGCGATAGAATGCGTTGGACTCTTCGGCCGTCGAGAAACCGGCGTATTGGCGGATGGTCCAGGGACGCATCACGTACATCGTCGAGTAGGGGCCGCGGAGGAACGGTGCGATACCTGCCGCATAGTTCAGGTGCTCCATCTCCTCCAGATCCTTTGCCGAGTAGGAGCCCTTGACAGGTATCTGCTCGGCAGTCAGCCACGGTTCGGTTTGGCCGCAGCCTTTCGAAGCGCAGCAGCTCTTCTGCTCGCCTCCGTCATATGTTAAATCTGAAAATTTTGCTCTCATGATTTTTGCTTTTTAGATACCCATTTCTTTGAGGTAGAACTTCAGTGTTTCGAGTACGTTGCTCTTGACGTTGATGAAATTCTTGATGCCCTGGGCTTCCAGTTCGGGCATACATGCCGGAGCGCCCGCAACCACGAGGATCGCCTTGTCGCCGAGCAGCTCTTTCACTTTGGGAGCCGCCTCTGCGTAGTCGTCGTCCGATGCGCAGACTACGACGATCTCGGCTTTCGATTCCAGAGCGGCCTTGACGCCCTCTTCGATCGATTTGAAGAACGTGTTGTCGATTACTTTGATGCCGGCGCATGCGAAGAAGTTGCAGGAGAACTGGGCACGGGCACGGGCCATAGCCAGGCTGCCGCAGGTCAGCATGAACGCCTTGGGCGCCTTGCCGCTGCGGTCCACGTGCAGACGCATGGCTTCGAATGCCATGGAACCACGGTAGGGAGCCAGCGTGTTGCCTTCGCTCACGGGGCGGGTTACGGCGGCTTCGGTCAGCTCCTTGCCGGCGACCTCCGTAAAGTTGGGGTATTGGTTGGCGCCCAGCAGGATTTCGCGGCGCGTTGCGATGTTCTTGTCCTTGGCTGCGGCCGATGCCTTGACGCGCTCTACGATGAAGCCGCTTTCATAGGCTGCGGTGTAGCCGCCCTTCTCCTCGATTTCGCGGAAGAGTTTCCACGCCTCGTTGGCGATCGAGTCGGTGAGGTTTTCGATGTAGTACGAACCGCCGGCCGGATCGACGACCTGATCGAAGTGCGACTCGTGTTTGAGCAGCAGTTCGACGTTGCGGGCGATGCGCATCGAAAATTCGTTGGGATCTTCGTATGCCTTGTTGAAAGGAGTCACCTCGAGCGAGTGTACGCCGGCGATCGATGCCGACATCGCTTCGGTCGTGCCGCGCAGCATATTGACGTAGGGGTCGTATGCCGTCTGGTTCCACGTCGAGGTCACGGCATGCGTGAACATCTTGCAGGGACAGTTCTTCGCGGGGTTATAAGCTTTCACGATGTTGGCCCACAACATACGGCCTGCACGCAATTTGGCGATTTCCATGAAGTAGTTCGAGGTGATGGCCTGCGAGAAACGGATCTTTTTAGCGGCCTCTTCGATCGTGAAGCCCATATCCATCAGGCGTACCAGGTAGTCGTGACCGGCAGCGAGCGAGAAGGCGAGCGCCTCTACGATCGTCGAGCCGGCGTTGCTGAAGATTTCGCCCGATACCGTGATTACGCGGATACCTTTGTAGGTTTTGGTTTTCCGAACCAGGTCGGCGATCTTCTCGAAACATTTGGCACCGTTCTCCGAACAGAAGCTGCCTTTCGAAGTCAGTTTCTTGACCAGCGGGTCGATGCAGAAATTGATGTGCACCTCTTCCGCAGGCAGTTGTTCCTTTTCGATCTTTGCGATCACCAACTCTGCCACATGGGCGGTTTTACTGCCGCTGAAGGTAATTTCGACTGCAGGGATGTGAATATCCTTGAGCAGCGTATTCAGATCTTCTGCGGAGAAGGTCTCCGGAACGATCTGGAATTCGATCGAATCGACGCCCGCATTGAGGATCTTGAGCGCGACGGCGTTCGCCTCCTTGGGACAATTGACGATGACCGTCTGGTGGATCTTCCAGCGGTTGTGGGCACGGGTGCCCCGCACGTAGGGGAAAACCCCGGCTTCGGAGCCGAGGAACTTCAGTCCGGCGAGGTTTTCAGCCCGGTAGTAGGGACGGACGTTGAAACCTTCCGGCGTTTTCCACACCAATTTACGCTCGTAGTCCGCACCTTTGAGGTCGGCCTTGATTACCTCCTCCCACTGCTCGGTCGAAACCGGCGGAAATTCGGTAAACAACTTTTCACGTTTGGTAGTTGCCATAATAAATTAGAGATTAGTATTGAAATATGTTCAATTGCTTTTAAACTGCCCGTAAAGATATAAAATAATTGCCGGATTGTAAGCAAGAAATGCGGAAAATAGCCGGTTTGTACCAACGAAGGCTCTTTTCGGCGGAGGTTTTGGAAATGCCCGGATCATGAATGGGGCGATTTTTCGAAAAAATGCTATTTTCCGGAAAATAATGTCTGAAATCGACCGGTATGACGAATTTTTAGGCTGTTTTTTCGGGAAAAGTTGTTTTTTTATTGGTTTTTTCGAAAAATATTCGATTTTTTTCTGGAAGATGCGGTTTTTTGTGCGTTTTTGTCGTGTCGGATATTTATCTTTGTGCGCAGAAAGGATGCCGTCCGTCACCCGGGCGGAAGTGTACGGGTTTTACGGTATTCCGAGTTCATAATTCGAAGTGATCCCATGTCATTGCTCCGATTCAAAATGGTGGAGGCGGCCATCGATCACAAAGCCGTCGAAGTGAAGGCTCCCGAGGGAAGTCCTTCCGAGTATTTCGGTACGAAGGTATTCGGCCGCGAGACCATGCGCCGGTATCTCAACAAGACGGTTTATGCCCAACTGCTCGATACGATGCAGCGGGGGACGCCGCTGACGCTCGAAGTCGCCGACGGCGTGGCTGCCGGAATGCGCCAGTGGGCGCTCGACCACGGCGCCGACCACTATACGCATTGGTTTCAGCCTCTCACGGGCGGTACGGCCGAGAAGCACGACGCCTTTGCCGAGCCGGACGGCTGCGGGGGTGTACTCGACGAATTTTCCGGAAGGTGCTTGTCCAGCAGGAGCCCGATGCGTCGTCGTTTCCGAACGGCGGTATCCGTAATACGTTCGAGGCACGGGGTTATTCGGCGTGGGACCCTACCTCGCCGGCCTTCATCGTGGGCGGTACGCTCTGCATCCCGACCGTCTTCATCGCCTATACGGGCGAGGCGCTCGATTATAAAGTGCCTCTGCTACGGTCGATTTCGGCCGTGAACAAGGCTGCGACCGAGGTGTGCCGCTATTTCGACAAGGAGGTGAACCGGGTGATTCAGTATCTGGGCTGGGAGCAGGAATATTTCTTGGTGGACGAAAGTCTTTGGGCCGTACGTCCCGACCTGATGCTGACGGGCCGTACGCTCATGGGGCATGAATCGGCCAAGAACCAGCAGTTGGAAGATCACTATTTCGGGGCGATCCCCACGCGGGTCATCGCTTTCATGGCCGATCTCGAATACGAATGCCTGAAGCTGGGCATTCCGGTCAAGACCCGTCACAACGAGGTGGCTCCCAATCAGTTCGAACTGGCTCCCGTGTACGAGGAGTGCAACCTGGCCAACGACCACAACCAGCTGTTGATGACCATCATGGACAAGATCGCCCGCCGTCATAATTTCCGGGTGTTGCTGCATGAAAAACCTTTCAAGGGAATCAACGGTTCGGGCAAACACAACAACTGGTCGCTGGGAACCGATACGGGCGTCAATCTGCTCAGTCCGGGTAAAACCGCATCGGAGAATTTGCAGTTCATTACCTTCCTGGTGAATGTGATTTCGGCCGGGCACAAGCATAACGGCCTGCTGAAGGCGGCTATCATGAGCGCCACCAACTCCCACCGCCTGGGGGCCAACGAAGCGCCTCCGGCGATTATTTCGACCTTCCTCGGTACGCAGGTTTCGGCCGTGCTGGATAAACTCGAGGCCAGCCGCAGCGATTCGGCGATCCGCTTCAATGCCAAGAACGTCTTCAAGATGAGCGGCATTTCGCATATTCCGGCTTTGTTGCGGGACAATACCGACCGCAACCGCACTTCGGCTTTCGCGTTTACCGGCAACCGTTTCGAGTTGCGTGCCGTCGGTTCTTCGGACAATTGCGCCGAGGCGATGATCGTGCTCAATACCGCAGTGGCGGACGAGTTTACGGCGTTCCGCGAGCGCGTGGATGCGCGTATCGAGGCCGGAGTCAGGAAGGAAAAGGCGATTTACGAGGAGCTCAAGAGTATGATCCGCTCTTCGCGGGCGATCCGTTTCGACGGCAACGGCTATTCGGAGGAGTGGCGGGCCGAAGCGGCACGCCGGGGGCTCGATTGCGAAACCTGTGCGCCGCGTGTATTCGACCGCTACCTCGATCCTTCGTCGGTCGAGATGTTCGCCCGCATGGGCGTACTCTCGAAGGTGGAGCTCGAAGCCCGAACCGAAGTGAAGTGGGAAACCTATACCAAAAAGATTCAGATCGAAGGCCGCGTGTTGGGCGACCTGACGATGAACCACATCGTGCCGATCGCTTCGCGTTACGAAGCTCTGCTGCTGGATAAGGTCTATAAGATTTCGCAAATCGGACAGGGGCTCGACGCTTCGGCCGATGTCGAACTCATCAAACGTATTCAGCAGCATACGGCTCTGATCCAGCAACTGACCCACGATATGATCGAAGCCCGCAAGGTGGCCAACAAGATCGAGGATCAGCGGGAGAAGGCGCTCGCGTACCACGATACGGTGGCGGTCTATTTCGACCAGATCCGCAAACACGTGGATCGCCTGGAGGAGATCGTGGACGACCAGATGTGGCCGCTGCCCAAGTACCGGGAGCTGCTGTTCCTGCGGTAGTTGCTTCGGCTTGCCGCTTCTGCGGGCGGGAACGATAATCGGGATAATCCGGCGGATTCGCCGGATTATTTTTTAACTTTGTATGCCTCGAAAACTTCGGAGCAGAATCAATGTAAGGATTTATGTATCGCAACCTGAGTGAATTTATCGCCCGCCTGGAGCGGGAAGGCGAATTGCAGCGCGTGAGCGTGCCGGTGGATCCGGTGTATGAGATCGCCGAGATTACCGACCGCATGTCCAAGCAGCCGGACGGCGGCAAGGCGCTGTTGTTCGAGCAGACGGGGACGCCGTTTCCCGTGCTGACCAATATGATGGGTTCCGACCGTCGGATGGCGATGGCGCTCGGCGTGGAGTCGCTCGACGAACTGACGCGACGGCTCGATGATTTGTTGCAGCAGGCCGTCACGCCGAAAAATTCGCTCCTGGATAAATTGCGGATGCTGCCTTTGCTGGCCGAGATGTCGCGCTGGTTGCCGCGTACCTCGTCGTCGCGGGGCGAATGTCAGCAGGTCGTGCTGCAGGGGGAGGAGGCGTCGCTCGATGCGCTGCCGGTGCTCAAGTGCTGGCCGTGCGACGGCGGACGCTTCGTGACGCTGCCGCTGGTGCACACCCTCGATCCCGAAACGGGAATCCGCAACGTGGGCATGTACCGGCTGCAACTGTTTGATGCCCGCACGACGGGCATGCACTGGCACCTGCACAAGACCGGAGCCCGTCATTACGAAGGTTACAGGCGTGCCGGGCGGCGAATGCCCGTGTCGGTAGCGCTGGGCGGCGATCCGGCTTATACTTATGCTGCGACGGCTCCGATGCCGGACAACATGGACGAATACCTGCTGGCAGGGTTTCTGCGCCGGCGCCCGGTGAAACTGGTGAAGTGTATCACCAACGATATTTATGTGCCGGCCGACTGCGATTTCGTGATCGAAGGGTATGTCGATCCGTCGGAGCCGAAGACGGTGGAAGGGCCTTTCGGCGACCATACGGGTTTTTACTCGCTGACCGATGAATATCCCCGCTTCCATGTGACGGCCGTCACGCGGCGGCGCGATGCCGTTTATCCTGCGACGCTGGTGGGCATTCCTCCGCAGGAGGACGCCTATATCGCCAAGGCCACCGAGAAGATTTTCCTGGCTCCGATCCGGCTGGCCGTACAGCCCGAAGTGAAGGAGCTGACGATGCCTGTTTTCGGTACGGCGCACAATTTGGCCGTGGTGTCGATCGACAGACGCTACCGGGGACAAGCCCATAAAGTAGCGCAGGGACTTTGGGGGGCCGGGCAGATGATGTTCAATAAATACCTCGTCATTACGGGCGAGGATTGCGACGTGCATGATCCGGACCGGTTGGCCGCCTTGTTGCGCCGGGCCGAGTTCCCGCGCGATTTGATTGTAAGCGAGGGAGTTTACGACGTACTCGACCATGCGACCGCGACGCCCGGGTTCGGCGGTAAACTGGCGTTCGACCTGACGGAGATCGATCCGTCCGCTCCGGCGGAGTCCGTTCGGGTGCCGGAGCGGTTCGAGCTGACACCCGGTCTGGTCGAGGTCGCGGACGGACTTGCCGGAAAGTGGGGAGCCTTGCTGCTCTTTGCCGATGATGCGGTGGAACAGAAGCCGGATCTGGCCGCTTTCCTTGCCCGAAATCCGTGCCGGGGGATTCGTTATGCCGTTCTTTTCGACGGACACGCCCGGACGATGCGCCCGGACGAGCTGCTGTGGCTCGCCGCAGCCAATACCGATCCCCGGCGGGATGTGGAGTGCCGCGACGGTGTGCTGTGCGTGGATGCCCGGAGCAAGCGGCCCGGAATTGCGGGCAACCCTTCGCGTTTTCCCAATGTGGTGACTTCGCTGCCCGAGGTCGTTCGGAAGGTGGACGAACGTTGGGTGGAATATGGTTTGGGTGAGCGACTCGAGTCGCCTTCCGACCGTTACCGGACGTTGTTGTTGTCCGACAAAGCTGCGTGGTAGAGGATGGCCGGATTTTTCCAGACGCGTGAGCGCCGGGCGCTCGTGGTGTTTCTCCTGCTGGCGGGAGTGTTCGTTGCCGGGCTGCTCCTGGCCGAACGGCGGAAGAGCGCGGTATCCGCCGACCGGGTGGAGGCGGAGATGGAAGCGACGGTTGCGGCGGACTCCGTGAGGCTGTTCGAGTTCGATCCCAATACGGTGGAATATGCCGATCTGCGGCGGCTGGGACTCTCGTCCCGCATGGCGGTCAGCCTGCTGAAGTACCGCGCAGCGGGCAAAGTGTTTCGGATCCCCGAGGATGTGGCTACCTGCTATGGCATGACCGATTCGGTCTATTTTATTCTGGAACCCTATATTCGGATTGGGCGCGAGTATGCGCTGACACCTTCTCCGCGTCGGGAATATCGGGAGTATGTCCCGCAGGAGCCGAGGAGGATCGTGCCCCGCGAACGATTCAGGATCGATACGGTGTCCGCATCCTATCTCGCGTCGCTCGGTTTTTCCGTCCGTCAGGCCGAGGCCATTGTCCGTTATCGGGATCTTTACGACGGTCTTCGGGACGAAGCGGGTTTTCGGGCTTGCTATATGATCGCCGATTCGGTGGCCGATCTTTTGCTCCCCTATGTAATTTTTCCGGAACCGGAGCCCGTTCGCTCCGGATTGATCGAGCTCAACGGGGCCGATTCGGCGACCTTACGCTCGGTAGTCGGGATCGGTGAGAAGAGCGTCATGCCCATTATCCGATACAGGGAGCGGCTCGGCGGATTTTACAGCGTGGATCAGTTGGCCGAGGTTCCACAGGTCACGGAGTCCAATTTCGAGCGGATCGTGAAACAAATTTACTGCGATAGTTTCAAAATTCGAAAAATTGATATTAACTTTGCACCTCCGAGTACGCTCAAGGGGCATCCTTATTTGCCGCCCGCCGTATTTAGGAAGTTATTTAGTAAAAGACAATTGAAAGGAGGTTGGAGTACCGTCGAAGAGTTGGTTGAAGAGCACATATTAACCCCGCGTGAGGCCGAGCGATTGGCCCCGTATCTTCGGTTTACGGTACGAAAAGCCTCGAAAGACATACCGAATAGGGAGTCGGCGTCGTCCGGATGGAGTCCCGCCCCGATACAAGACACGATCCATTAGAAATTAGAGTAAAAAACAATAAAAAAAGCAACGAATTATGATTATCATGCCGGTAAAAGAGGGCGAGAACATCGAGAAGGCCCTCAAGAAATTCAAACGTAAATACGAGCGTACGGGTGTCCTGAAGGAGCTCCGTCGTCGCCAGTATTTCACCAAACCTTCGGTTGCGAAGCGTATCGCCATGCAGCATGCCATTTACGTAGAGAAGCTGCACCGCGACGAGGAATAGGAAGATTTTTCCATATCTTAATCCTGATAATAGACAAGAATTTTTTATCTTGTCTATTATTTTTTTGTTGTTTTACAGCGGGTTGCTCTCTGTTTCTCCTGCAAAACTAAATTTTTTAGTTTGAAAACTATAAAAAATAGTTGTATGTGAAATTTTTTTAGTTATCTTTGTTTCAGAAGATTTTTGTGCAGGAGCCGGCAATGCGGAGCTGTGCTGCCGTTTGTGCAGGTCCTGTTTCGTTCGACTTTAACCGACATTGATTATGGAAAAGCTGACACCTAGAGAAGAGGAGCTGATGCGTTGTTTCTGGACGCGGGGCCCGTTATTCGTGCGCGAACTGGTTGCGCTCTGGCCCGAACCGAAACCTCATTTCAATACGTTATCGACGATGGTGCGTGGCCTCGAGGCGAAAGGGTACGTCGGACACAAGGCCTATGGCGGCACCTACCAGTATTATCCGCTCGTCAGCGAGGAGGAGTTCAGCCGCAAGACGCTGAAGGGCGTGGTGAGCAAGTATTTCGACAATTCCTACCTCGGGGTGGTTTCGTCGCTCGTACGGGAGGAGAAAATCTCCGTGGACGATCTGCGCGACCTGATCCGGCAAATCGAAAGTCAAACCGAAAAACGATAATCCTATGCCGACCTTTCTGCTTTACAGTCTGAAGGCTGCGGGATGCCTGGCGGTCTTCTACCTGTTTTACAAGTTGTTGTTGAGCCGCGATACGCTGCATCGGATGAACAGGGTGTTGTTGTGCGGAGTGTTACTGCTGTCGTTTTTGCTGCCTTTGTGCGTAATTACCGTCGAGAAGGAGTTGCCCGGGGTATCCGCCGCCGGGATCGACGTGATTCCGGAAAATTATTTCCGGCGGGACATGGTATTCGAAAACCGAATCCCCGACGATACCCGGGACCTGATGATAACAGAGGAGCCGGAGCCTGCTCCCGAACCGTTCGACTGGGGCGTTTTGCTCGGAATCATCTATTTTGCAGGGGTATTTGCGACGTTGGGATGGACCGTATGCAACATCGTGCGGGTTGTGCGAATGACGCGCCGCGGCCAGCGCATACCGCTTGGAAACGGGAGCGTTTTGGTGTTGTCGGACCGGATTCGAGCTCCGTTCAGTTGGATGAGATACGTGGTGATGTCCGAGGAGGATTATGCCTGCGGCGGAGGGACGGATCCTCGTGCATGAACAGGCGCATCAGCGGTTGGGCCATTCGTGGGACCTGCTGCTGGTCGATTTGCTGGGGTGTTTGCAGTGGTTCAACCCCGCGATGTGGCTGTTGCGTGTGGAACTGCGTGCTGTGCACGAGTACGAGGCCGACGAGCAGGTGCTCCGCTGCGGGGTCGATGCGAAAGATTATCAGATGCTGTTGATAAAAAAGGCCGTTGGCGGGAGGTGGTACTCAATTGCCAACAGCCTTAATCATAGTAACCTTAAAAACCGAATTACCATGATGTTGCGTAAAAGATCATCGAGGTGGGCCAGGGCCAAGGCGCTCTATGTCCTGCCGCTTGCGTGCCTGGCGCTCGGCGCTTTCGCACAGACCTCCTATGTTCTTCCGGAGGACAAAACTACGAAAAATTCCGGAAACGGTGAAATGCCTCTTCCTGCTGGTGCGGACGGCCTCACAGTCGGTACACCGGAAGGGGGAATGCCACCGGTCGAAGGCTCCATGGCCGAATTGCTCGCTAATCTCGAGCGTACCGCTCTCGAAAAGCAAACGGCAGAATCGGGGGCGCACACCTTTACCGGACGCGTATTTGGCCGGGACGATAAGCCTTGGGCCGGTTATGAGTTTATTTGCAGCGGCGGCCGGCGGGTTGTGACCGATGCGGAGGGCCGCTTTACGATCGTTACGGAGAAGCCGATCGTTTGTTACCTTGTCGGAGGGGAGACGGATCAGAAAGTAAAATCAGTCGGTAGCCGCTTCGGAATTCCGATGGGGACGGACATTGCCTTGGAATTTCATTTGAAAGAGTCGCTTGCTCTGACCCACCTGCCCGTATCCGATGAACCGGTAGTGTATGCGGTTTATGGCGATCCGGCAGATTTTCGCTTCGATCCGGAACATCCGCCTCTGATAATGGACGGGGGCGAGGAATTGTCGGCTGAAACGCTGGATACCTATTTGGGGTTGCCGGAACAGAAGATGATTGGTGCTTGGATGGTCAAAGGGCCGGAGGCACTGAAGGGATACGGTACGCGGGCGGCGAACGGAGTGTTGTCGATTAGGGTTCAGACCTATCCTTATACGGAGTCTTGGAGTCCGGCCGATCCGTCCTTGTGGGATCCGGAGGATTTGGAGCTTTATCTGGTGTGGGAAGGGGATGAGTTGCCCGAACAGTTTGTCGCCCGCCGCGATGCGTACATGAAAGAGGAGTTTGCCAAGTTGCTGACTGCTGATGCCGGGAAACTCGAACGACTCGGGTATAAATCGGTCGATGGTGCGGAAGAGTGGGTGACTGTCGAGGTGAGCGATGGGGCTGCCCTCATTCCTTTTTGGATTGATCTGTCGGACGAGGGCTTGTATCTGCTTGACGGTGAGGAGATTGATTACAGACAGTTGGGCGCGATATCCCCGTCGAGTATCGCCACGGCTACCCAAATGACCTCCGGCGAGGCACGCAGACGCTACGGCGATCGGGGTCGTTACGGTGCGATCGTCTATACGAGTCGTCCGGAGTCGGAACGTGTGACAATCGAAGAGAAACAGAAGCCTTCCGATTTGTATCACTATATTACGGGCGATTTCGAACCGACGGGTGTGCCCGATACTTACCGGGTGCAGCGGATCGAGTTAAGCCATTCGATGCCGTTCGAATTCCGGCCATTGGTACTGTGGAATGGCAAGGTGTCGAATATCTACCTTTTTACTACTCCCGGTATCGTTCACGAGATAGAAACCGTTCGGATCGTAACCGAGCCGGACGAAGCGACGGTCGCCAGATACGGCGTATCGGCCCGGAACGGGGTGATCGAGGTCGTTTCCAAAACGGCTTCGCGTGAGGATGATTTCGAGGTGACCGTTTATGATAAATACAACAATCCGATGCGTTATCTGAAGGGTAGTTTCCGATCGGTGGATGGTAAAAATACCTATAAGGTGAGCGGATTGAAATTGCGGAACGTGCAGGGAGTACGTCCCGGAATGTTGCCGTTGGTAGCTGTGGACGGGCGTGTGGGGTCCATCACCGATCTGGAGAAGATTCCTGCCCGCAAGATCGAAACCATACAGATTTTTTCCTGGGAGGATGTATTCCGTGACCCGGCATTAGTCGAGCGTTACGGGGATGCCGCCCGTGTCGGAGCGATTCTTGTGACGACTCGTGATGCTGCGAAACAGGCCGAAAAAGAGGCCCGGAAGTCCGGTGCAGGTGAATCTGTCGTCGCATCCGTACCGGAGGGACCGTCGTTCGGTACGGTTCAGACCGGTAATACTCCGGTGGACGGGCAGGTCAAGGTGCGGATTTCCGAAGTTGCTGTGCCGAACGATTCGCTCGTGGTTTCCGGTCACGATTTGAGTTCGATGCTCTTCCTGCTCGATGGCAGAAGAGTCGCAGTTGCCGAGGTAAAGGCTTTGAATGAAGCGGAGATCGAATCGATGTCGGTCTTGAAGGATGAATGGGCTGTCGAACGTTACGGCGAGGCGGCGGCGGATGGCGTGGTTTATGTGACGACGACCGAAGGTGCCCGGCAGTTCGGCCGTTTGGAGTGTAGTTTTGAGCATGGAAACTCTTTCCAGGAAGGTCCTGGTTTTTATCGGATCAAGGATACGGGAAACGGATTTGCGATCCGTCCGCTCAATGGAGCCCGACCGCTTGTGTTGATCAACGGCCGGCAGGTCGATGATGATTATTTGAAGTCGATCGATGCGGGGAAGGTTCTGTGGGTTCGGATTCTGCAACCCGGTTTTGAATTGTTGGACCGTTATGGCGAGCGGGCGTGGGACGGTGTGATCGAGTTTGGGACGAATGAATCCGGAGAACGTACGACTTTGGCGGTTTATTCGTCGGATGCATCGGGCAAACGCAATAAGATGACAGTCGTCAGGGAGCCTTCCGGCGCCTCCTCGGGGCACTCTTCCGTGTCTAAGTCTATTGCTACGTCGGCGCAGCCTTTGGAGGAAGTTACGGTGGCGACTTATACGGCTGGAGTGGATTCGGTTTCGATTGAGAATGGCTCTCTGAAGCAGGTCGGTTTAATAGTATTGGATGGCGAGGAAATTTCTGCCGATCGCCTTTCGCAACTGGATCCCTCCCGAATCGACGCGATGACGGTATTGAAAGGAGAGCAGGCGGTCGAACATTATGGCGAGAAGGGAGCGAAAGGGGTGATCGAGATCACGACGAAAAAAAATCGGAGCGGCGTGGCCGGCGAATGAATATAGAGAAGTTCCAATTCATAAGTGTTATTGTTCCGTCAGGGAAGCATCCTGCAGCCGCACTTAGTTGCGGGATGTTTTTTATAAAAATAGGAGCGTCCTATCTGGGACGCTCCTATTTTTATCTCCGGTCGTGGCGAACGGATTCTTTTCATACCATACGAAAAGAACATTCGTTCGGAGGGTGAATCCTTTAGTGAATCCGTCCTTCTTTGGCCTCGATGCACTCGGTTGCGTGAGGCACTTTCATCAGCCGCTCCTTGGGGATCAGCTTGCCGGTGGTTTTGCAGATGCCGTATGTCTTGTTCTCGATGCGTACGAGTGCCATTTCGAGGTTGCGGATGAATTTCATTTGATGGGCCGCCAGGCGGCCGCTCTCCTCTTTGGAGAGCGTAGTGGCTCCCTCCTCCAGCACCTTGAACGTCGGCGAGGTATCCTCCGTATCGTTCGATGCGGTGTGGGTTATCGTGGCGCGCAGGAGTTCGTAATCCGCACGTGCTGTTTCCAGTTTTTTGAGAATGAGCTGTTTGAACTCTTCCAATTCGGCGTCACTGTATCGGGTTTTTTCTGCTTCTGCCATAGTTTCAATATTTTATTTGTAATAATGTTATACTAAATTAAACAATATTCCCGTTACTTCCAAATTTTTTGCCGGAAACGTGCAGGTTCTCCTTTTTTGGTCAAATTTTGGTCACCGCGATACGGACCGGTTGCTCATCTACCTCCGACTCCACGACGAATTCGCCGCTGGGAGAAGGCACTCCTTCGATTTCGACAGCCAGCGTCTGCGAGGCGATGTAGTCGGCGAAGGATTTGAGCGCGGGAAGGACGAACTCCTGCTGTTCGATCTCCACACGGATTTTGTCCGTCACCTCGAAGCCCGAATCCTTGCGGATGTTCTGGATACGGTTGATCAACTCGCGGGCGATACCTTCGGCACGCAGGTCGTCGGTGATCGTGATATCGAGGGCTACGGTCAGCTTGCCCTCCGTAGCTACGAGCCAGCCCGGCATATCTTCCGAGGTGATTTCGAAATCGGCAGGGGTGACGGTGATTTTTTCGCCGTCCACGTCCAGCAGGGTTTCCGCCGATGCTTCGATCGCGGCTATCTGATCCTGTGAGAACCCGGCTACGAGAGCTGCGATCTGCTTCATCTGTTTGCCGTATTTGGGACCGAGGGTCTTGAAGTTGGGCTTGATGCGCTTGGTGATGAGTCCCGTCGTATTTTCGATCAGTTCTATTTCCTTGACATTCACTTCGCTCATAATGAGCCCCTTGACGGCTTCGATGCGGCGTGCGGTGTCGGCGTCGAGGACCGGAATGAGTATCTTCGTGAGCGGCTGGCGGACTTTGATGTTCACCTTGCGGCGCAGGGCCAGTACCATCGACGAAACCTGTTGGGCCATAGACATCATCTGCTCCAATTCACCGTCGATGAGCGAGGAGTCGCAGACGGGGAAGGTCGAAAGATGTACCGACTCGTCCGTGTGGCGACCGCTTACGGCGTTCAGATCGCGGAAGATACGGTCGGAGATGAACGGCGCGAACGGTGCGGAGAGCATCGAAACGGTTTCCAGACAGGTGTAGAGCGTCTGGTAGGCTGCCAGTTTGTCGCGTGTCAGACCGCCGCCCCAGAACCGCTTGCGGTTGAGGCGCACGTACCAGTTCGACAGGTTTTCGCATACGAATTCCTGGATCATACGGGCCGCCGGCGTCGGATCGTAATTCTCGAGCGATTCGGTGACGTTCCGGACCAGCGTATTGAGCAGGGAGATGATCCAGCGGTCGATCTCCGGGCGTTCGCTCATCGGAACTTCCGGCTCCTGTCCCGTAAAACCGTCCACATTGGCGTAGAGGGCGAAGAACGAGTAGGTATTGTAGAGCGTGCCGAAGAACTTGCGGCGCACTTCGTCCACGCCGTCCCGGTCGAACTTGAGGTTGTCCCAGGGCTGCGAGTTGGAGATCATGTACCAACGCGTCGCGTCGGCGCCGTAGGTCGAAAGTATTTCGAAGGGATCCACGGCATTACCTAGGCGCTTGGACATTTTGTTGCCGTTCTTGTCGAGCACCAGGCCGTTCGAAATGATGTTCTTGAAGGCCACCGAGTCGAAGAGCATCGTGGCGATGGCATGCAGCGTGAAGAACCATCCGCGCGTCTGATCGACGCCTTCGGCGATGAAATCGGCCGGATAGACGCTCTTGAAGTAGTCGCCGCCGTGCTCGAAGGGGTAGTGTAGCTGGGCATAAGGCATGGCGCCCGAGTCGAACCACACGTCGATCAGATCCGGTTCGCGCCGCATCGGTTCGCCTTTGGACGAAACCAGCACGATATTGTCCACGTAAGGACGGTGCAGGTCGATCCGGTCGGTCGAGTAGTTCTCTTTGGAGAGGTCGCCCGGCTTGAAGTTCTTGTAGGGATTCTCCTTCATCAGACTTGCCGCGACGGATTTTTCGATTTCGGCGACGAGCTCTTCGACCGAGCCGATGCACTTCATTTCCGAGTAATCCTCCGTAGCCCAGATCGGCAGCGGCGTGCCCCAGAAGCGCGAGCGCGAGAGGTTCCAGTCCACCAGACCTTCGAGCCACTTGCCGAAGCGTCCCGTTCCGGTCGATTCCGGCTTCCAGCGGATCGTCTTGTTGAGTTCGATCATCCGGTCGCGCAGCGCCGTAGTTCGGATGAACCAGGAGTCGAGCGGGTAGTAGAGCACCGGTTTGTCCGTACGCCAGCAGTGGGGGTAGGAGTGGGTGTGCTTTTCGATCTTGAAAACCTTGTTCTCGGCCTTGAGCATCACTGAGAGATCGACGTCGAGCGTCGGCGCGTCGGCGGCGAGCGAATCGTCGTAGGCGTTTTTCACGTAACGGCCCGCCCATTGGGAATAGGCCGCTGTATCGACGTTGTCGCGTATGAAGGTCGGGTCGAGCTCTTCGAGCAGGAAGAACCGTCCCTTGCGATCGACCATCGGCTGATTCTTGCCCGCCTTATCGACCATAAACAGCGGGGCGATGCCTGCGGCGCGGGCCACGCGGTCGTCGTCCGCACCGAACGTCGGGGCGATATGCACGATACCCGTACCGTCGGAGGTGGTCACGTAGTCGCCCAGGATGACGCGGAACGCATCGCCCGCAGGCTTCACCCAGGGGATGAGCTGTTCGTAGCGGATGCCTTCGAAGTCCGGACCCTTGTAGGTGACCGGAGAGATTTCGAACTTGCCCTCCATCTTGGGGGTAAAATACGACCCCAGCAGTTCTTTGGCCAGGATGACAGTCTGGGGGGCATCCGTATAGGGATTGCGGCATTTGACGCGCACGTATTCGATTTCGGGGCCTACGGCCAGCGCGGTATTCGACGGCAGTGTCCAGGGCGTGGTGGTCCAAGCCAGGAAGTAGAGATCGCCTTCGGCTCCGTCGAAGAGTTTTTCGCTCCGCTCGTCGCGGATGATTTTGAACTGCGCCGTGCAGGTGGTATCCTTCACGTCGCGGTAGCAGCCCGGCTGGTTCAGCTCGTGGGTCGAAAGTCCCGTGCCGGCGGCCGGCGAGTAGGGCTGGATGG
>ENA-UESD01000429-UESD01000429.1-human-gut-metagenome-genome-assembly--contig:-NODE-429-length-39173-cov-5.375409_pt1 | contig 39173 bp, 37 predicted proteins | sample MGYA00242985_ERZ507986 | MGnify/ENA primary metagenome ERZ507986 (study PRJEB26167, sample SAMN06115408) | human gut metagenome | host: Homo sapiens | place: China:Guangxi | collected 2016-04-06... | reverse complement strand
GATCCAGGCAGAAATTCTGGCCTCATGTCCGATTCGGTCTAACGTTCAGGGGGATCTGATCTGAGCACAAAACTTCATGTATGAGCAGCGCGCCACGAATATGTACAAATGCCAGTGCGTGAAGTTTAGTGCATCATTTCCGGTTGCCCCGCAGGGGCGCGGGAAAGGCACATTTCTTATTTTGCTATGCTTTTGCATAGCAAAAAACTTCTCCAGTCTGTCTGGAGAAGTTTTTTATCGAAATACCGTTATTTCAAATGAGCCTCCGCGGCGGTCAGGATATTCCGCATGAGCATAGCCCGAGTCATGGGGCCAACGCCGCCGGGGACCGGAGTGATGTAGGACGCCTTCGGCTCCACAGCGGCAAGATCCACATCCCCGCAGAGCTTTCCGGCCTCGTTCCGGTTCATGGCCACGTCGATGACCACTGCACCGTCCTTCACCATGTCGGCAGTAACGCAATTCACTTTTCCAACGGCGGATACTAAAATATCCGCCTGCCGGGTGATGTCCGCCAAATCCGGCGTTTTGGAATGGCACAGCGTCACGGTGCCGTCCGCCTGAGTCAGCAGCGCTGCCATGGGCTTGCCCACGATGTTGCTGCGGCCCAGCACCACACACCGCTTTCCCGCCGGGGAAATGCCATATTCCCGCAGCATTTCCATAACTCCCGCCGGGGTACAGGGCTGGAACACCGGATCGCCGATGTTCAGCCGCCCCACGTTGTAGGGATGGAAGCAGTCCACATCCTTTTCCGGGGCGATAGCAGCGATCACCGCCGCCGCCTCCAAGGGCTTGGGCAGAGGGAGCTGCACCAGAATACCGTCCACCGCCGGGTCACGATTCAGTTTTTCAATGAGGTCCAACAGCTCCCGTTGGGTGGTCTCCGCCGGAAGCCGGTAGGGAAAGCTGCGGATGCCGCACTCCCCGCAGTCCGCTTCCTTACCCCGGACATAGACTTGCGAGGCGGAGTCTTCCCCTACCAGCACCACCGCCAGCCCCGGCTGACGGGGCAGCTTGGCGGCTTTCTCCGCTACCTGGGCCTTTACCTTGGCCGCAAGGGCTTTTCCGTCAATTCTCGTTGCCATGCGTCTCTCCCTTTTCCGGTTTCTCCTGTGTTTCCGTATCCGGAACGGTCTCGGCGTCAGGGGTCTCCACAGCCTCCGTCTCCAACGGGTCCGCCGCTTCTCCCTCCGTAGGCACTTCGTTCATAAGGGTCTCCGCCAACACGGCGTCCTCCGCTTCCGCAGCGGCCAGACGCGCCTTTTCCGCCGCCACCTGATGGACCCACAGGCTCTCCGGTGACCGCTTCTTGATGCGGATGTTATAGAACAGCATAAAGGCTGCCACTGCCACCATCACAATACTCAGCGCCTGAGACACCCGGATTCTCTGTCCGAACAGCTCCCAGTTGAAGAGGTACAGGCTGTCGGTCCGCAGGCCCTCGATCCAGCTGCGGCCCAGACCGTACCATAGGAAATAGAACCAGGTGTTCTCCCCGTCGAACCGGCGGCCCTTGGACACGATGAACAGGATCAGCAGCAGGCCAATCAGATTCCAGAAGCTCTCATAGAAAAAGGTAGGATGGACCTCGATGCTGGTATACTGGCTGACCCACAGCTTCATCCGCCAGGGCAGGGTAGTCTCCCCGCCGAAAGCCTCCCGATTGATGAAATTGGCCCACCGGCCGATGATCTGGCCTAACAGCAGGCCCATCACCGCTACATCGCCCATGGCAAAAAACGGAAGCTTATGGCGCTTTGTGTAGGCCAATGCCACCAATACGCCTGCGATCACCGCGCCGTAAATAGCCAGTCCGCCGTCCCAGATCCGGAACATGGCACCCCAATCCAGGCTGCCGTCCGTATTCCGGTAAAGGTCCAGATAGAACAGAACATAATAAAACCGGGCGCCGATGATGCAGCAGGGCACCGCCCAGAGCACCATGTCCATAATGTTGTCCTCAGTCAGGCCATAGTGTTTGGCCTGCTTCATGCAGAGATACAGCCCCGCCAGCATGGCAAATGCCAGAATGATCCCGTACCAGTAGATTCCGTGGCCGATATGGATGGCCACCGGGTCAATGTTCAATTCCCAATCCCCGAACAGGCCGGGGAAGCTGATGGGCATGTTTTTCAGTGCGCTCACAACAGGTTCTTCCTTTCGGCGGCAAAGAGTTTACCCCGCCGCATATGTTTTCTGCAAGAGACCCAACGGGCCTTTTCGTCTCTTCCCAAAGACTTATTGTTTCGGCACGATCCGGCTGAGGACCATCCGCTCCGCCGTGACATTGGTTTTCAGGAACGTCGCAACGTCCTCCGGCGTGATGGATTCAAATACCTCTGGGAAGCGGAGGGGATCATAGCCGTGGAAATAGCCCTCCGTCAAGGTCACAGCGATGTTCTCAAAGGAGTTCAGTCCCCGGAGATTGGCGCCGAAGGATGCCTTGCGGATTCGCCGGAAGTAGTCTTCGTCCACGCCCTCCGCCGCGATGCGGGCAGCCTCCCGCAGGATGGCGTCGGTGACGGCACTGGCATCCTTGCTGTCGCCGCCGGCGTAGAGATAGGCCACGCCGGGCATCATCTCAAAGGCCCCGCCGAAGCTGGGGTTGATGAGGCCCTGCTCATAAAGCCGCTGATACAGCGCGCTGGACTCGCCCAGCAGAATATCGCTGGCCATGTCGCCCAGAATGGCGGCGCGCATATAATCGTCGCCCTCCGTCGCCGGGGCACACTTGAAGCCCGCCAGGAACTGCGGTGCGGAGACCTCCATCTCCAGAACGGTCTCCTTCTCCGCCACGGTCTCCGGCTCCGTGCCGTAATCCCGCTCAATGATGGGGCCGCTGAGCTTGGGCAGCACCCGGTTGGCCAGATCGATCACATGGACCGGGTCCACGTCGCCCACCACCGTCAAAATCATGTTGGCCGGGGTATAAAATGCCTTATGGCAGTCATACAGCGTGTCCGCAGTGATTTCGGCAATGCTCTCCACTGTACCGGCAATGCTGGTGCGGGCCGCATGGCGATGATACATGGCCCGCAGCATCCGGGTGTAGATCTGCCAGTCGGGGTTGTCCTCGATCATGCGGATCTCCTGACCGATGATGCCCTGCTCCTTGGCAACACTCTCATCGGTGAAATAGGGAATGGACACAAAGGACAGCAGGATCCGCAGGTTTTCCTCAAAATGCTCCGTGGAATCGAAATAGTAGGCCGTCATGGCGTTGGCGGTGAAGGCGTTGGGTTCCGCGCCGTTTTTCGCCAGCTCCTGCAGGGCGTTGCCCTCCCGGGTATCGAACATCTTGTGTTCAAGATAATGGGCGATGCCCGCCGGGGTGTTCAGCCATTGCCCGTCCAGACAGAACCGGGTATCCATACCGCCGTAGCGGGTGGAGAAAAAGGCGTACTTTTTGGCGTAGCCGGGCTTAGGCACCACGCAGACCTCCAGCCCGTTGGTCAGCCGTTCCCGGCAGACTGCCTCGCCGATCCGCTCATAAAAAGTCTCTTTCACGCTTCCCCCTCCTTCCCCTTCAGGAAATACACCGTATCCAGCTTCACGGTGCTCATGGCCCGGCAGATCCGTTCCGCCGTCATGTCCTGAATGGCGCGGGCCAGGTCCGCCAGGGTCTCATGCTGCCCTGTGGCAGCCTGTCCCAGATAAAAGTTTTCCAGCTTGCCCTGAGAATCGCCAACAGTTGCATAGTTGTTCAGCAGCGTGGAGCGGGCGCCTTCCAGCTCCCAGTCCTCCAGCTCACCCTTCTGAACTGCCTCCAGCTGGGCCATGATCTCATCGTAAGCCCGCTGATAGTTCTGGAACTCAATGCCGGAGGACACGGTGATGAGACCCTTCTGCCGGTGGTAGAGGGAGGATGCGTAATAGCAGAGGGACAGCTTCTCCCGGACGTTCAAAAACAGCTTGGAGTTGCTGGACCCGCCAAAAAGGGTGTTGCCCATCAGCAGGGCGGGCATATCGTCACTGCCGCAGGAAAAACCCATGCCCAGCTTGCCCTGGGTCACGTCCAGCACATCCTCCACATGCTGCACGGATTCCCGGCAGACGTGGGGCGCCGCCGTGGAGATCACCCGAACCTCCTCACGGGGCAGGGTGGCAAATGCCGCCGCCAACGCCTGCTTTACCCGTTCCAGCTCGGCGCTGCCGCTGTATATGATCTCCAGCGGCGCTGTGGAGATCAGATCCCGGTACTGGGTATAGACCTTCAGCGCTTGCAGCTTGTCCACCGTCTCCTCGTCGCCCAGACGGGGCACGGCGTAGGCCTCTCCATCGCACAACGCCCGCAGCAGACGGCTGTCCGCCCAATCCCGCTTATCGTTGATGAGAGACCGGATGGCCTCCAGCAGATTGGTCTTTTCGCTTTCAAAATACTCCGGCACAAACCGGCCGTGGTAGGTGACAGGGTCGCAGATCAGCTCGCCCAGCAGCGCCGCCGCCGGTTCCAGCAGCCGTTCGCCGCCGGGGGCATACCGATCGTCAATAAAGCTGGCCACAAAGCCCACGCACTGGTTTTCACCTTTTTTCCGCACCGTGTAATCGATGGAGGCATCGTAGAGGTTGTCCATCTTTGCGGAGAGCGCTCCCATATCGGGACAGCTTACCGTACCCCGCCGCAGCACCGCCGCCAGCAGTGCGTTGGCTCCCGCCGTCTCCCGCCGCAGGGGCGTGACAAACTGTGCGGAAAGCAGACTGGTTTTGAATTTTCTCGCCGGCAGATAGGTCAGGTGGACGCCCTCTGCCAGCCGGATGCGTGTCGCTTCCAAATCATCAACTCCTTATGGACCGCGCAGGCAGCCCGTTCAATGTCAATACAGAGTTTATTATATGTCAAATATATGAATAATTCAAACCTTTTTCTGTGGGCCTCTCCATCATTTTTGCCCCTATGAACCAAAAGCGGAAAAACCGGCGGTCTCCCGCCAGTTTTTCCGCATAAAACGATTCTTTTTTATTCCAGCACCCGCAGGAGATTTTCCGATGCGATGGCCTGCCGCTCTGCCTCTGAAAAGCCGATCCGTTCCAGTTCAAAAAAGAAATTCTGAGCCTGACCGCAGTCCTCCATGCCCTCGCACCCCTCATAGCCGGGGCCGAAATACTCGCAGAAGTCAAAGCCGCAGGCAACGTGTTCCGGTCCCATGACCTCCGCCATGTGGGCGGCATGACGGGCCAGCATAGCCGCCGTCTGCTGCCGGGGCTCCTTATGTACAAAGTCGTGGGACACATTGACCCCCACCACACCGCCGGTATCCCGGATGGCGCGAAGCTGCTCATCCGTCAGGTTCCGGCGAACATCGCACAAGGCCCGGCAGTTGGAGTGGGAGGCGATCACCGGCCCCTCCGCCAGATCCATAATATCCCAAAAGCTGCGGTCACTGGTGTGGGATACATCCGGCAGGATGTTCAGCCGCTGCATCCGGCGGACCGCCTCCCGCCCCAGCTCCGTCAGGCCCCTGTCCGGATTGCCGCCGGCACCGCAGGCCAGCAGGTTTTCCTCGTTCCACGTCAGCATCCCCATTCGGACACCCCACTGTGCATACTGTTCCAGCCGCTCCAGCCGGTCGCCCACCGGTTCCATGCCCTCCACGCTCAAAAAGGCGAACAGCTTTCCCTCCGCTTGCGCTTTCCGGGCCTCCGCCGCCGTCCGTACCAGTGCCAGCCAGGGGCACTCTGCCAGCTCCTCCCGAGCGCGGGCCATCATCTCCTCCGTCCGCCGCCAGCCGTCCCAGTCCGGGTGAGCGGACCAGATGGAGTCCTGTTCCACCGTTGTCCAGATGGAAAGCCCCAGGCCGCCGATCTGCCCCGCCTGTAATCTCGGCAGGTGACGCCGTTCAAAGACACGGTCCTCCCCGGCCTGCCGCCACTTGGTCACATCATATAAAAGGTCCGCATGTCCGTCGAAAATCATCATCTGGTGTCTCCCCTTTCTTCCTTATACAGTATATCTGCCTGTTCATCCCGGTGCAACTGTAAATTTCCTTGAATTTTTCCGGGTTTTTCTCCATTTTCCCCTTGACTTTCCGGCGAAAATCCTGTAAACTGATTCCTGTTGTAAAGCGTCACAGCTTTACAGGAAAGGAGTTCAACATGAAAAATCAGACTTATCGGATGACGATGCTCTTTGATTTCTACGGCGAACTCCTGACTGACCGTCAGAAGGAGTTCTTTGATCTCTATTATAATGAGGACCTCTCCCTGTCTGAGATTGCCGAAAACGAAGGCATTTCCCGTCAGGGCGTCCGGGATGTGATCGTCCGGGCGGAGGCCGCCATGCAGGAGATCGAGGACAAGACCGGCCTGATCCGCCGCTTTGAACAGTTCCGGGGTCATCTGGATGCCATCCGCAGCGCTGCTGAGGATATCCGCACCCTGAACTACCGGCAGTATGAGGACAGCCGCCTGACGGAACTGGCTGACAAGATCACGGCGGAGGTCTCCGCGTTGAAGGAGTAACCCATGGCATTTGAGGGACTGAGTGAAAAACTGAATGCGGCCTTTAAGCGTCTGCGGGGCAAAGGCCGACTGACGGAAAATGACGTCCGGGAAGCCATGCGGGAGGTCCGTCTGGCACTGCTGGAAGCCGACGTGAGCTACAAGGTGGTCAAGGAATTCGTGGCCACCGTAACGGAGCGGTCTGTGGGCACTGACGTGCTGGACAGCCTGACTCCCGCTCAGCAGGTGGTAAAGATCGTCAACGAGGAACTGACGAACCTCATGGGCGGCGGCACCGCAAAGCTGGCTTTCGCCAACAATGGCCCCACGATCGTCATGATGGTGGGCCTTCAGGGCGCTGGTAAGACCACCACCACCGCCAAGCTGGCGGGCTATATGAAGAAGTTCCACAGTAAGCGGCCCCTGCTGGCCGCCTGCGACGTGTACCGCCCCGCCGCTATTGAGCAGTTGAAGGTAGTGGGCGGACAGCTGGGACTTCCGGTTTTTGAAGAAGGCCAGGGCGATCCCGTAAAAATCGCTGAAAACGCCCTCCGCTATGCCAGAGATCATGGCAATGACCTGGTATTCTTAGATACCGCCGGCCGGCTCCATGTGGACGAAGCCCTCATGGACGAGCTGAAGCGGATGAAGGCAACCGTCCATCCCAACGAGATCCTGCTGGTGGTGGACGCCATGACAGGTCAGGACGCCGTCAACGCCGCCTCCGCTTTTGACGAGGCGCTGGGTATCGACGGTGTGGTGCTCACCAAGCTGGACGGCGATGCCCGCGGCGGCGCGGCCCTCTCCATCAAGGCCGCCACCGGCAAGCCCATCAAGTTTGTGGGTACCGGCGAAAAGCTGGATATGATTGAGCCCTTCCATCCGGACCGCATGGCCAGCCGGATTCTGGGCATGGGCGATATGCTGTCCTTCATCGAAAAGGCACAGCAGACCTATGACGAAAAGCAGGCCAAAAAGCTGGAGGAAAAGCTGAAAAAAAACAGCTTTACCCTGTCGGACTATTTCGACCAGCTCCAGCAGATCCGGAATATGGGCGACCTCAGCCAGCTGGCAGGTATGATGCCCGGCAATCTCGGCAGTAAGCTTCAGGGTGCACAGATCGACGAAAAGGCCATCGCCCACACGGAGGCCATCATCCTCTCCATGACCCCGGAGGAACGAGAAAATCCTCAGATCTTAGGCGCCAGCCGGAAAAAGCGGATCGCCGCCGGCTGCGGTCTGGATGTTGTGGATGTAAACCGGCTGCTGAAGCAATTTGAGGGAATGCAGCAGATCATCAAGCAGGTCACTGGCGGACGGAAGCCCGGCTTCGGGTTCGGCGGTCTGGGACACGGCCGCGGCCTGCGTAAGCGCAAAAAGAAATAAACCGTATATTAGATGTCATAACCCGGACATTTATTATAAAAACATCAATCTATTTATTACATTTTGGAGGTACTATCAATGGTTAAGATCAGACTGCGCCGCATGGGCGCCAAGAAGGCTCCTTTCTATCGTGTTGTCGTCGCTGATTCCCGTTATCCCCGCGACGGCCGCTTCATCGAAGAGATCGGCACCTACAATCCCTGCGTCTCCCCCGCCGAGATCAAGATCGACGCTGAGCGCGCTCAGGAGTGGATCAAGACCGGCGCTCAGCCCACCGACACGGTCCGTGCGCTGCTGAAGAAAGTCAACGCGCTGTAAGACCCGGGGTGCAAGAAATGAAAGACTTGCTGCTCTACATCGCCCGCAGCCTTGTTGAGCATCCCGATGACGTCACCGTCACGGAGAAGCAGGGCGCGGACGAGCTTACGTTGGAGCTGCGCGTCGCACCTGACGATATGGGCAAGGTCATCGGCCGTCAGGGCCGCATTGCCAAGGAGATCCGCACGGTCGTCCGTTCCTATGCTCAGCGCACCGGCGTAAAGGTGTCTGTCGACATCGTAGACTGAACTGCAAAAACGTTCCCGAGAAGCTCTCGGGAACGTTTTTTATTCTTGCCATCCCCCGCCGATTCCGCTATACTGGATGGATAGAACAAAACAAAGGAGCATGACAATGGGTCTCTTTTCCAAAAAGAGCGCGCCGCAGCCGAGCGCGCGCCCGGAATATATCGAAGTCGGCCAGATCGTGAACACGCACGGCGTGCGCGGCGAGGTCAAGGTACAGCCCTGGGACGTGAGCCCAGAGCTTCTGTGCGGGTTCAAAACGTTCTACATGGACGGTGCGCCCTTCCGCCCGACGAGCAAGCGCGTGCAAGGCGACATGGTGCTCATGAAGCTGCCCGAGGTCGACGACATGGATGCTGCCGCCGCACTCAAGCGCAAGGTGCTCTCCATTCGCCGCAACGATGTCCAGCTCAAGCCAGGTGAGCACTTCGACGCCGAGATCATCGGCATGAACGTCTATAACTACTTCCCCCACACGTATATCGGCACGGTGGTGGACGTGCTCTCCTACCCCGCCCACAAGCTCTACAAGGTCAAAGGCGAGGAGAAGACCTATCTCATCCCCGCGGTGAAGGATATCTTCATCACGGACATCGACGAGGAAGCGCGTGAGATCAGCGTGCACATGATCGAGGGGTTAGAGACCGATGAGGATTGATATTTTAACACTCTTCCCCGCTTCGGTCGACGCGATGATGAACGTCAGCATCCTCGGCCGCGCGCAGGAGCGCGGCTACATCACGATCAAGACGCACCAGATCCGCGACTACACGACGAACAAGCAAATGCAGGTCGACGACTACCCCTACGGCGGCGGGCGCGGCGCGGTGATGCAGGCAGACCCCCTGTACCGCTGCTGGGCGCATGTGTGCGAGGAGGCTGGCAGCCGCGGGCATACGATCTACCTCTCCCCCTGCGGGCGCACGTTCACACAGAGCGTGGCGCGCGAGCTAAAGGATAAGTATGACCACCTCATTTTAGTCTGCGGCCACTACGAGGGCATCGACCAGCGCTTTATCGACGAGTGCGTGGACGAAGAGCTCTCGATGGGCGACTTCGTCGTCACGGGCGGCGAAATTCCCGCCATGGCCGTGACGGACGCCATCTGCCGCATGGTGCCGGGCGTGCTGCCCGAGGAGGAATGCTTCACCGAGGAGTCCCACTGGGCTGGGCTTTTGGAGTATCCGCAGTATTCCCGCCCCGATGAATGGCACGGCCGCCGCGTGCCGGACGTGCTGCTCTCCGGCCACCACGAAAACGTGGCCAAATGGCGCAAAAAAGAGAGCTACAAGCGCACAATGCTCCGCCGCCCTGACATGTGGGCACAGTTCGACGAAAAGCAGCTCAAAACAAAGAGCGAGAAAAAAGTCCTCGCCGAAGCCAAGGCCGAAGCAGAAGCCATCCGCGCCGCGGAGGTGAAGAAGGCCGAGGAAAGCGACACCGAAACAACTGTTGAGTAACAGCTCGCACTATCTGCACAAGGCAAGGCGAACGGTCAATCGACTTCATTTGCCGCCCGCAGGCGGCAAAGTATTTTGATCCGTCGCGGAGGACGACACGCGCGTCCGCAGTGACACTTTGCAGGAAATGGCGCGGTGAGCACCATTTCCTGAAGCTCTCTCATCAAGAAGCAGCTTCGCTGCTTTTTGATGAAGTAAAAAAGCGGAACAGCCTAAGCTGTTCCGCTTTCTTTATGTACTTTTACGCGATGCGCTTCGCGCCGACGTAGCGGGAAGCATAGTAGCTCGCGGACAGGCTGTCGATCGTGATCTTGCCGACGCTGTAGCGCGCGTGGATGATCTGACCATTCCCGATGTAAATGCCCACATGTCCGATGGCATGGGAAGAATCGGAGAAGAAGACGAGGTCGCCGGGCTGCAGGTCTGCCTTGGCCACGGCGTAGCCGCAGTTTCTATACTGGGCGGTCGCCGAATGGGGCAGCGAGTAGCCGAGCTTTGCATAGAGATACATCGTGAAGCCCGAGCAGTCAAAGCCGTTGGGGGACGCGCCGCCGGAGCGGTAGCGCGTGCCGAGGAAGGGCATCGCCATGGAGACGACCTTTGCGCCCACTGTGCCGTCGAGGTCGGCAGGATCGCGCAGATATTCACCGAGCAGCCAGCCGGTCGTGGAGCCGAACGTGACCTGATACCAGCCGTTCGATTCACCGACGACGGTGACCTGCTTGCCGCTGACCACCTGCGTGATCTTGTCGTAATTTGTGCCGGGACCCGTGCGCACGTTGATCGTGCCGCCCGTAACGACCATGGAGACGGTCTCGGTCTCGCTCACGTCTTCCTTGGCGTCGGCCTTGTCTTCAAGCTCTGCCTGCATCTCATCGAGCTTGGCGAGCTCTTCTTCGTTCGCGCTCTCGGTCTGAACGGATTCCGTCAGCACCGTCACGCGGTCAACGAGGTTGCGGATTGAACCGTCGTAAGCGGCCTGCGCCGAAGAGAGCGGCGCGAGCAGGCTGACGGAGAGAATGCCCGAAAGCAGGAACGATAAGCATCGTGAATGGTTTCTCATAGCTGAGTCATCCTTTCGTGAATAAAATCAGGGGGCTGCGCGGCGGCTATTTACATCTTGCCGCTCAGCGCGCGCTCAAGCCAGATGGAGGCAAATTCCATCGCCTCGCCAAGGCTTCCTTTTTCCGTCGAGCGGACCACACGGTCGCGCGAACGGAGACTTGCGTCCGTCATCTGCAACTGAATGGAAACGCGCTTGGCAAGCGTGATATCCTTGAGCGGCGTGGTATCCAACACCTGCATCATCACGATATATTTATCCGCCATCGAGCCGTAGTAGATGAGATTATCCACACGGCGCAGCGGGTGTCCGCGGTAAACGAGACCTTCCGTAGCTTCTGCCATCTGACTCACTCCTGTCCTTGTAACCAATTTGTAACTTTGTAACCGTTTTGTAACTTTTTGCAGTATAGCATTTTTTGCCCCCCTTGTCAATAAAAGTGGGGCAAAAAATGCAACAAACCCTCGGAGGCCGCGTTCACGGTCTCCGAGGGTCGTTATTCTGACGTTTTTCGCTTACTTGCCGAGGTAGCTGCGCACAAGCGTTTGCAGCAGCTCGTCGCGATCCAGCTTGCGGATCAGCGTGCGGGCGTTGTTATGGTTCGTGATATAGGTGGGGTCCTCCGACAGGATGTATCCCACGATCTGGTTGATGGGATTATAGCCCTTATCCTCCAGCGCGGCATAAACGATGGTCAGAATATGACGGATCTCAGCGTCCTTTTCCTGCGCAACATTAAACTTTCGGGTAAATTCTTCCATTGGGAGAGCCCCTCCTTTCCATGCAGACAGTATAGCAACGCAATTTCAAAAAGTAAAGAGAGCGCTGTCAACTGTAACCAAATCGTAATGTTTCCTTAAGGAATTCTCAGCGGAGCACCGCGTTGTGGTCGGCCTTGAGCGCTGCGAGGATGGACTGGACGTCCTCATCTGCCTCTTCGCCGGTCAGGCTGCGGTCATCCGCACGCAGAACGAGGTTGAACGCCACGCTCTTCTTGCCGCTGGCCACACCTGGGCCGCGGTAAATATCGAACAGCGACACATCCTTGAGAAGGCCCTTCGCGCCGCGGCGGATGCTCTCTTCGAGCGCGCCGACCGTGACGGCCTCGTCGCACACGACGGCGATGTCGCGCGTGACGGCGGGGAACTTCGGAAGCGGCTGGTAGACGGGGATGTCGCCGCGCTTTTCATACATCGCATCGAAGCTCAGCTCTGCGGTGTAGACCTCGGTGTCCATGCCGTAGTTCGCCGCGACGAGCGGATGGATCTGGCCGAACACGCCGAGGTATGTCTCGCCCGCATACACTTTCGCGCAGCGGCCGGGGTGATAAGAATCATTGTCGCTGCAGGCGACGTACTTGACATCCGTGATACGCAGCTCGTGCAGCAGCGTCTCGATGCCGCCCTTGAAGGAGAAGAAGTCCACGCCGTCGCCGTAAGCGCCGAGGGAGAGGTACTTCGGCTCGTCAGCAAGGCCATCCTCGCGCGGCAGGTAAATTTTGCCGAGCTCATAGAGGCGGGCGGACTTGTTGCGGTAGCTGTGGTTGCGGGCAATGATCTCGAGCATGCTCGGCAGGATCGTCGTGCGCATGATGGAGGTATCCTCGCCCAGCGGGTTCAAAATCTTCAGGGAGTTGCGCAGCGAGGAATCCTTCGGCATGCGAATCTTATCGTAATAGGTCGGGCTGATGAAGGAATAGGTGATGATCTCATCGTAGCCCAGCGCGCGCACAGCGCCGCCGATGGCGCGGTCGAAGCGCTGCTGCTCGCTAAAGCCGCCGCGCGTGGTCTCGCCGCGCATGAGCGTGCAGGGAATCTTATTGTAGCCGTAGAAGCGCGCGACCTCTTCGGCAATGTCGCTGTAATGCTCGACGTCGCCGCGCCAGGACGGCACGTAGATGTCGTCGCCATTCAGGATAAAGCCGAGGGAGACAAGAATTTCGCGCATCAGGTCTTCGCTGAGTTCCGTGCCGAGCAGGGCGTTGATCTTGTCGGGTTCGAGCTTGACGACCGTGGGGGCCTTTTCCTTGGCGACCACGTCCATCACGCCGTCGACGACCTCGCCGCAGCCGAGCATCTCCACGAGCTCGCAGGCGCGCTCGACGGCCTTGATGGTGTTCATCATGTCGAGGCCCTTTTCATAGCGGGAGGAGGCGTCGGTGCGCATGCCGAGGGCGCTGGCCGTGCGGCGCACGGAAACGCCGTTGAAGTTAGCGGACTCAAAGAGCACCATCGCCGTGTCGCCGACGATCTCGCTGTTCGCGCCGCCCATGACGCCCGCGACGCAGACGGGCTTGTGCTCGTCGCAGATGCAGAGCATGTTCGGCGTCAGCTTGCGCTCGTTGCCGTCGAGCGTCTGAATGGTCTCGCCCTCGCGCGCGGTGCGCACGATGATGTGCCCGCCCTCGACGCAGCTGAAGTCAAAGGCGTGCATCGGCTGGCCGTATTCGAGCATCACATAGTTCGTGATATCGACGATGTTGTTGATGGGGCGCACGCCGCTGTTGCGCAATCTCTCGCGCATCCAGCGCGGAGACGGAGCGATCTTGACGTTTTTCACCATGCGCGCGGTGTAGCGCGGGCAGAGGTCGCCGTCCTCAATGTCGATGTCGACAAGGTCGGCGATGCTGCCGCCGCAGCCGTGCGGCTCGGGCGTGTGCAGCTTAAGGGGGCGCTTGAACGTCGCGCTCGCCTCGCGGGCAAGGCCGATGACGGAAAGGCAGTCGGGGCGGTTCGGCGTGATCTCAAACTCGACGATGGAATCGTCAAAGCCGAGGATGTGCGCTATGTTGAGGCCCGGCTCGGCGTCCTCTTCCTGTAAGACAAAGATACCGTCGGCGATGCAGTGGGGGAACTCCTTCTGCTCGGCGTGCAGGTCTTCGAGCGTGCAGATCGTGTCGCTCTTCGTGTTGTACGCGACAAGGTCGCCCTCGTGGAGGTTCGAGCAGGCAGTCTTCGCCGCACGGGTGACTGTGCCGTCGTTCACACGAACGTCGTAGCCGCCGTCCGTGCTCTTCACCGCTTCGACACGGCCGCAGAGCACGGGGCCGTAGACCTTGTCGCCGGGCTTGATGTCAGCGGGGATGGAGGGCTTCGCGGGGTCGATGGGATGATAGTCGTTCAGAAGCGCCGCGGGCGTGATGACGGCATAGGGGAAGTCATGCTCCGCCGTCATGCCAAGCTCCTTGAGCGAGCAGAGCATGCCGTTCGACTCGACGCCGCGCAGTTTGCCCTTTTCGATCGTCACGCCGCCCGGCAGATGCGCGCCGTGCAGCGCTGCGGGGACATAGTCTCCCACATGGATGTTCCACGCGCCGGTGACGATCTGCACGGGCTCAGCCTGACCGACGTCGATCTGGCAGACCCACATGTGGTCGGAGTTTTCATGGCGCTTCATCTCGAGAATTTTGCCGACGACCACATTCTTGAGGTTCTCGTCGGGACGCTCGATGGTCTCGACCTTCGAGCCGGAGAGCGTCATCTCGTCGTTGAATTCCTTATCGGTGATATCCTTGAGGTCAACGAATTCGTTGAGCCAATTACGGGATAGGATCATAGTTGTATCCTCCTAAGAAGTAACAATCAAATTTCGTTTTTTGTGACGACATGCGCGTCACAAAAAACACCGCTCAGGGTGCAAGCGTGCGAGCAAAGCGAGTGCGGCGCAGCACCCTGCGAAAGAGATCGCAGAAAGCGGCTCGCCGCTTTCGCGAGGAATATTAGAACTGTTCGAGGAAGCGGACATCGTTCTCGAAGATCAAACGCAGGTCGCTGATCTTGAAGTGGCCGAGCGCCAGACGCTCAAGGCCCATGCCGAACGCCCAGCCGGAATAGACCGTGGAGTCGATGCCGCAGCCCTCGAGGACCTTCGGGTGGATCATGCCGGCGCCGAGCACCTCGATCCAGCCCTCGCCCTTGCAGGTGGGGCAGCCTGCGCCGTGGCACTTGTGGCACTGAATGTCCATTTCGCAGCTCGGCTCGGTGAACGGGAAGTGATGGGGGCGGAAGCGCGTGACCGTGTGCTCGCCGTAGAGCTGGCGCACGACCTCGTTGAGCGTGCCCTTGAGGTCCGCCATCGTAATGCCCTTGTCGATGGCCATGCCCTCGATCTGGTGGAACATGGGCGAGTGCGTGGCGTCGACCTCGTCCTTGCGGTACACGCGGCCGGGGGCTAGAATGCGGATGGGCAGCTCGCGCGTCTCCATCGCGTGGATCTGCATCGGAGAGGTCTGCGTGCGCAGAAGGATCGAGCTGTCCTCGGTGAAGTAGAACGTGTCGCTCCACTCGCGGGCGGGATGGCCCTCCTCGACGTTGAGCTTCGTGAAGTTGTACTCGGCAAGCTCGACCTCGCGGTCTTCGAGAATTTCAAAGCCCATGCCGACGAAGATGTCCTTGATCTCGTCGAGCACCTGATACATCGGGTGCTTCACGCCGATCTTTTCCTGCTTGCCGGGGATGGTCACGTCCACGGCCTCGGACTTGAGCTTGAGCTCCATGGCCTTGTCGGCGAGCTCTTTCGCCTTTTCCTCAATGTCCGCTTCGAGCTTGGCGCGCACGTCGTTGGCGAGCTGCCCGATCACGGGGCGCTCTTCGGCGCTGAGCTTGCCCATCTGCTTCAAAACGGCGGTCAGCTCCCCCTTTTTGCCAAGGTAGCGGACGCGCAGTGCTTCGAGGTCCTCCGCCTTGCCGGCGTCGGAGATCGCATCGAGCGCCGCCTTGCGGATCGCTTCCAGTTGTTGTTTCATATCATTTCTCCTTTTCAGGTAAAAATTTGCCGAATTTCAAAAATCGGCGGCAGGGGCAAAAAAATAGCCTTTCCTCCCGACACTCTCGGGACGAAAGACTTTCTTCCGCGGTACCACCCTGATTCGCGCCCAAAGGCGCGCGCTCGCTGCCCGTAACGGGGGCTGACCGGCCGCGCATTTCCTCGCGGCTGCTCGGGGGCGAACCAAGCGACATCCCGCAGACCGGCTCCCAGCCGCCGACCGATCCTCTCTACGCGGAACAAACACGCTATTTTCCCTTTCACAGCATTTGTCTAAGTGGTACTTATATCACAGAAAAAAGGAACTTGCAAGGGGGAATTTGCCCCTTGCCGGCAAAAAAGCGGCAAAAGCGCAAAATATCGCGCATTTTCCTCTGCGCACTCCCCTTTTCCTGCCCAAAACGCGGAAAAACCGCACTTTACAACGTGCAAAAACGTGGTATACTATAATAGTTGTTTACAAACCCACCGTGGCTGCTCTCGCAGCCGGATAAGGAGAACGATCATGGACGAAAGAAAGCGTCTTTACAAGTCCCGCAACAACAAGATGATCTGCGGCGTCTGCGCAGGCATCGCAGACTACTTCAACATTGACCCGTCGATCGTGCGCGTGCTCTGGGCGGTCCTCGCTCTGGCCGCCGGTACCGGCGTGCTCGCCTACATTGCCTGCGCGATCATCCTGCCCGAGGGCGACACCGAGGTCTGACCGCTTGACAATCCGCGCAAAAAAGATATACTAAATCCTGTTTGCCGCGCGAAACGGCAGAAAAAGATGTAAAACGCGAAGGGAGCTTCCTTTTATGGCGACTTATCCGATGCATGTCGCGGGTCTTGACCGCGACTTTCCCATCTGCAAGGTAACGGACGATCTTTATATCGGTGCTTTCATCATGTTCGGCGACGCGGAGCTGACCGTGCGCTGCGCAGAAGAGCTCTTGAAGCTCGCCGAGGGCATCGACTACGATTACCTCTTCACCGCTGAGGCAAAGTCCATCCCCCTCATCCACGAGATGGCGCGCCAGAGCGGCGCGAAAAAGTATTTTATCGCGCGCAAGGGCCCCAAGGTCTACATGCCCGACCCCATTTCCGTGGAGGACAAGTCCATCACCACCGTCGCCCAGCAGAAGCTTTTCCTCGGCTCTGACGACGCGGATCTCATCCGCGGCAAGAAGATTTTGCTCGTCGACGATGTCATCTCCACAGGCGGCTCGCTCAAGGCGATGGAAGCACTCGTCGAAAAGGCGGGCGGCACCGTTACGGGCCGCATGGCCGTTCTCGCCGAGGGCGGCGCAGCCGACCGCAAGGACATCCTGTTCCTTGAAAAGCTGCCCGTCTTCAACGCCGACGGCAGCGTGAAGTAAAAAGATTCAATCACAGAAGCGCAAAGCGCCTTTCAAAGAGCTTTCTTTGAAAGGCGCTTTCTCTGTTATTCGGTGATCTCCTCGCAGACCGTCGGCGATGTGGACCTTGCTTCGGCCTCCGGCGCTGTTCTTAGTCCGCTCAAACCGCGGCGGCAGAGCACGCAGCCCGCCGCGCATACGGCGGCCATGACGGCAAGGAACTGCCACTTCTCCGCAAAACCGCCCAAAAGCCCCAGCGGGTCGTTCATTGCGTTGAACGCGGCGTGCGCGGCGATCGTGGGCAGGATGCTCCCCGTGCGATAGCGAATATAGCCGAAAAGCAGGCCCATGAGAAACGCGTAGCCGATCTGCACCGGCGTTCCGTGGATGAATCCAAAGAGTACCGCTTGCAGTACAATTGCGATCCACACCGGCATGGCCCGTTCCAGCCGCGACTGGATGACGCCGCGGAACACGAGCTCCTCCGCAACCGGCGCGCCGGCCACTACGGCAAGCGCCGGGATCAGCCCCGTCTCTGTGCTCAGGCGCATGGCTTTTCCATATTCCTCCATCCAGCTTTCCGGCAGCAGGGCAAGCACCAGACTGACCAGCACATAGAGGCCGACCGCGCCGAAGGCGCAGAAGCCCACCGTCCAGCCCGAGCAGTGACGAAGGCCCGCCGCCTCGGATAGCGGCTTTTTCCGCAGCAGGAACCACAGCAGCAGTACCGCGGCGATGATCAGACACGATAGCAGCGTGAGCGCCGACAGGCCGTCCAGAAGCCGCTCCGCCACCGCCTGCGCCCCCTGCGCAAGGTCCGCTCCCCTATTGATCGCCGCATCGGCAGCGATACCGATCCCATAGACAAAGGGCAGCAAAACCTGCACCGCCACAAAAAAGAGCAGATACAAAGCGGATCTCCCCAGCGCAGCCAAAACGCCCTTTGCGGAATAGGAATGCTCGGTTTTCATATCTTCCCCCCTCCTTGTCCGGTCCTAAAATTGCCGCAGCCTCCATTTTGTGTGCGGGCCACTTCAAGCAAGCCCGGCGCAGTGAATGCCAGCGCGTTTTATTCGTCTTTTAGTTGAAAATATTCATTTATCTCTATACCGTTTGTTTAATTATACTGTATTATCAGATGCTTGTAAACAGCATTTTGTGAAAAGCAATCTTTCGGCAACGGCCTGTATTTGTCCGGTCCATCATACAGTTTATGATACAGTGAACTTCTGCATTCTTCTCACTTTTCGTCAGTTTTACTAAAAATATTTTAGCTTTTTCTGCTGGACAAGTGCAAAAGAACGTAGTATCCTATAAAAAATAAACGAGGAAGATGGATGATTCATCCGATAAACTGGTCAAACACAACAAAGCAAGGAGGAAAACGCATGGCATACCGGGAAAGCTACGCAGGAAAGATCAACCGCAAGCTGAACAAGAAGCTCCACGTCGTCGAGGTGGCCTCGGGACGGCAGAAGGCCGACCTCGTGCTCAAGAACGCGACGTATGTGAACGTCTTCTGCAACGAGCTCAGTCATGGCGACATCGCCGTGGCCGAAGGGCTGATCGCAGGCATGGGCGAGCATTACGAGGGCGCGGTCGAGGTCGACATGGGCGGCAAGCTCGTGCTGCCCGGCTTTGTCGACGCGCACATCCACTTAGAGAGCGCGCTCGTTTCCCCCAAGGAATTTGCCAACGCCGTCATTCCGCACGGCACCACGACCGTCATCACAGACCCGCACGAGATCGCTAATGTCATGGGCACCGACGGCATCGAGTATATGCTGCAGGCGACGGAAGATCTGCCCGTTGACGTGCGCTTCATGCTCCCCTCCTGCGTGCCCGCAACGCCGCTCGACGAATCCGGCGCGGTGCTCGATTACCGCGCGATCGACTCGTTCTACGAGCACAACCGCGTCGAGGGTCTGGCCGAAATGATGAACTATGTCGGCGTCGCGAACGCCGACGAGCAGGTGCTCGAAAAGATCGTCGCCGCGCAGGCGCACCACAAAAAAATCGACGGCCACGCCCCCGGCCTTTCGGGCAACGACCTGAACGCCTACATCGCCGCCGGCGTCTATTCCGACCACGAGTGCAGCACCGTTGAGGATGCCATCGCCAAGCTCGAGCGCGGACAGTACATCATGATCCGCGAGGGCACGGCCGCGCGCAACCTCGACGCGCTGCTCCCGCTGCTCACACCGCAGTATTACACCTACTGCATGTTCTGCACGGACGACAAGCACCCGAACGATCTTCTCGAAAAGGGCCACATCGACTACATCGTGCGCCGTGCCATCAAAGCGGGCGTCGACCCGATCATCGCCGTCAAATGCGCGAGCCACCACGCCGCGCGCTACTTCCTGCTCAACAACCGCGGCGCGATCGCACCGGGCTTTCTTGCGGACTTTGTCGTGATCGACAATTTCGACGACTTCAACATCCTTGAGGTCTACAAGAAGGGCAAGCTGATGTTCGACGGCAAGACCGTCACGCCGTTTGAAGCGCCCGAGATCGATCCGCACCTCGTCAAGCGCTCGCACGAGACGTTCCACGTTGCGCACCTTGAGGCCACGGACTTTATCGAGTCCCGCCCGCGCGCGGTGCTCGGCATGGTGCCCGGCGAGATCGTCACGACCGATGCGGGCTACGCCGAAAAGATCAGCGTTGAGGACGACATCTTGAAAATTGCCGTCATCGAGCGCCACAAGAACACGCACCACATCGGCATCGGCTACATCAAGGGCTACGGCCTCAAGTCCGGCGCGGTGGCGACATCCATCTCGCACGACAGCCACAACATCATCGTCGTCGGCGCGAACGAGGAGGACATGGCCGCGGCGGTCAACCGCGTCGTCGAGCTCGGCGGCGGCATCGTCGTGATGGACGACGGCAAGGTGCTCGGCGAACTCCAGCTCCAGATTGCAGGCATCATGAGCGAAGCGCCGCTTATCGAGGTCAACGAGGCGCTCGAAAACGCCAAGGAGCAGGCCTTCAAGCTCGGCGTCTCGCGCGGGGTCGACCCGTTTATGACGCTTTCGTTCATGGCGCTGACCGTCATTCCAACGCTGCGCCTCACGACGCGCGGCGTGTTCGACGTCATCAATCAGCTCTACGTGTGATCTTACATTGTGAAAGGCTCCGGCGCAGTGCGCCGGAGCCTTTTTTCGAAAAGTTTTGCTTGCAAATGCTCCCTGCATCGCATATAATAATTGTTGCACCTGCCGGTGTGATGGAATTGGTAGACGTAGCGGACTCAAAATCCGCCGCTGGCGACAGCGTACCGGTTCGAGTCCGGTCACCGGCACCAAGAGCAGAGGACCTGCGCCGCAGGTTCTCTGCTCTTTTCTTTGAACGGGCAAAAGAAAATCCGGATATTAAAATTGTGGTCGTTTGGCCGGGGCAGTACCGGAGTGAGGCTTTCCTCTGCGATCCCACTGTTGCACTTGAGAAGATCCGATAAGCAGCATTGTATTCCTCGGAAAATCTACAATGCTGTGCGAGCCAGTCTGTCATCGCCTTTCAGGCCGCAATCAAAGTAAGAAAAAGCACGCCTGCCAAGCAGACGTGCTTTTCATTTTGTGTCAGGGGGTTTGGCTTTTCAGCGTCTTCCGCCGAAGCCGCCTCCGCGGCCACCGCCAAATCCGCCGCTGCGACCTCCACCGAAGCCACCGCCGCGGCTGCCGCCGAAGCTGCCGCCTCCGCCGAAACCGCCCCCGCGGCTGCTGCCGCCGAAGCCACCGAAGTTTCCGCTGCCAAAGCTGCCGCCGCGGCCGCTGCTGCCAAATCCGCCAAAGCTGCTACCTGAGGAACCGGAAGGCCGTCTCGGCTGCTGGGGCGGGCGGCGATTACCGCCGGAGGAGCCGCCGCTGCGCGGCGGTCTGGGGCCGCCCTGTGGAGGACGGGGGCCGCCCGAACGGGGCGGACGCGGGCCGCGCGGAGGACGGCGTCCCCAGAAGATGGGGTGATACATCACCGTCGGCACGCCCATGCCGGGCATCATGTAGCGGCGGCGATAGCGGCGATAACGCATGCCGTCAAGCATGATCCAGAGGACAAAGAATATGATGAGGATCATGATGAACATCACACCGTTGGCCGCCTCGTCCAGCGCCGCCTCGCTCTGCTGATACTGCTGGCTCAACTCCACATGGAGCGCGGCGCAAAGCGAGCGCACCGCCGCGTCATAATCGCCCTTCTGCACGTTATCCGCCATGCAGGAGGCAACAAAGCTCTGCGAAAGGCCGCTGAGCAGATCATAGAAATCGCCGCTGGCGAGCAGGTAGTAGTCCTGCTGCTTTTTTGCGATGAGCAAAACGGCGTCATTCTCGCCAAGCTCCATCTCCATGGCGCAGTCGTACGCCGCGTTCTCCATGTCGCTTTCCGATTCCGTCGTCACGACGGCCATGATGCTGCCGAACATCTTGTCCCAGTTGGCGTTGTAGAGGCCGATAGCCTCCTCAGTCTTGTCGGAAAGAACACCGGCATCATCGCGCACGTACTGCTCGAACGCCGCCGTGGAAAGCGAGGGATCGAGCTTTTCCGCGCCCTCCGGCGTAGAGACGGCGGGTGCCTTATGAAGGCCCCACGCACTGGATGCGACGATCGCCAGAATCAGCACGACGATAGCGACGCCGCGTTTTTGAAAGAATTTCATATGCTTCTCCTATCCGGAGCGTCTCAGCTTCTCAGCTCCATGAGCTTCTGCTTCAGCTCGCCTTCGATGCGGCCGAGCTCGACCTCCGCTTCCTTGCGCTTCTGCGCGCCCTCGCGCTGGATGTTCACGACCTCGTCGAGTGTGGAGACGAGCTGCTCGTTCGTGTGCTGCAGCGTCTCGATATCGACGATGCTGCGCTCGGCCTCCTTGGCCGTGGCGATGGTGCCCATCTTGAGCATGTCGGCGTTCTTCTTGAGAAGCTCGTTCGTCGTCTGCGCCACCGCGCTCTGTGCGGCCGTGGCCTGACGGCTGTGCTCCATGCCGAGCGCGAGCACCATCTGGCTCTTCCAGAGGGGGATGGTGTTGACGAGCGAGGACTGGATCTTTTCGACCATCAGCGTGTCGTTGTTCTGGAGAAGTCTCGTCTGCGGGCCCATCTGGAGCGACACCATGCGCGTGAGCTCCAGGTCATGCAGCTTCTTTTCAAAGCGCTCGCACTTCTGCGCGTAGTCGTTGTAGGCCTGCGCATCCTCGGCAAGGCCGCTCGCCTCCGCCTTTTTGCGCAGCTCCTCGAGCTCGCCGGAGCGGACCTCGGCCAGACGCTTTTTGCCCGCGATGATATACATGGTCAGTTCTTTGTAGTACTTGAGGTTCAGCTCATACATCTGGTCGAGCATCGCGATGTCCTTCATCAGCGTGACCTGATGCTTTTCAAGCTCAGAAACAATGCGGTTCACGCTCGTCTCGGCCTTGCCGTACTGCGCGCGCATCAGCTCGAGCTTATCCTTCTGCTTGTGGAACAGGCCTGCGAAGCCCTTCTTCTCCTCCTGACCGAAGCCCTTGACCTCGACGACGAGGTTCGAGAGCGTCTCGCCCACCTCGCCCAAGTCCTTGTTGCGCACGGAGGAGAGGGCATTTTCCGAGAATGTCGCAACGCTCTTCTGCGCGGCCACGCCGTAGTTGAGCACAAGGTTCGTATCCGTAATGTCGATCTTCTTCACAAACTCGTCGACAGCAGCTCTCTCCTGCTCGGTGAGCATGCTCTCATCGACCTTGACAGGCTCGACCTCTTTTTTCTTCTCCTGCTCGGGCGCGGGCGCGTCCGAGGTGAGCGTCAGCTCAGGGACGGCCTCCTGCGCCGCTTCGGTGGGATTCAGGGTCAGCTCGGGCATCATGTTGTCGCTCATATCATTTCTCCTCCGTATTTTGGCTTTGAGTTTGTTCTTTTTCGTGCTTTTTGATGCGCTGGATGCGGCGCAGGCACAGCAGCGTGGCCAACGCCCAGATCAGCGCGGAATAGTAAAGCGTATCCCTGTGCAGATGCATCGCGCCGATGATGCTTGCCACACACATGATGGCAAAGATTGCACAGAAGATCGGGTCGAGCCACACGCCTTTCAGCCGTTTCAATATCCACGCATTGACTTTGGCGTTGAACGCCATCACTTTCTTTCGCATCGCTTACTCCTTTACAGCTCGAGCTTGATATCGTCCTGCCCGGCGGTCGCCGTGCCGGACTCGGCATGCAGCTCACCGTCGTCCTCACTGAGCCCCTCGCGCTTCATCATGTTTTCAAGCACCGTGATGTCGGCGGAAATATCCATCGCCTCGCTGCCGAAGAGCATGTCGAGCTGCTTTTCAAAAGCCGTAACGATCGTGCCCATCATACTCTCCACGCGCTGCATGGTCGCGTCGATGTTCTCGCCGCTCACGCCCTGCGCGCCCATACGGTCATAGGCGTTCAAGAGCTTAAGGGTCGTGGGCAGGTAGTAGTCCATGAACTTGCGGATCTGCGGCAGCTTCGACGGGTCGGATTTGACCTGCGCGAAAATTTTCGCGCTCAGGTCCTCGAGCCGGTCGATGTCGGCGGAGATCTTCTCATCCTTGATGGACGTGTTGAGCCGCTTCATCTCGGAGATGGCAAGATTGCCGTCCTTGATCATCTTGTCGAGCTCGGGGTTGCCGGTGCTCTCTTCCTTTTTCGGCGGGTCGGGAACTGTGACCTCCACCGTGCCGCACACGGCGTTCATGATGAAATACACCACCGCCGATACGATGGCAATAAAGATGAACTGCGGCACGCGGTAAAGCGGGAACAGCAGCGCATAAATGACCCATGTTCCCGCCGCGGCGTAATAGGGTACGGTGGATCTGCGTTTGACAGTTGCCAAGACGATCCCCTCCTGTTTTCATAAATATTTTGACTGATATATGATATCACATCGCATCAGCGCGGTCAAGCAAAGCAAGCGCTTGAAACATTGCAATATCGCACTTTTTACAAAAGAAGGCGGCGTCCGGTCCAGGACGCCGCCTTCTTGCAAAATACTGCGTTTTTCTTATTCGTTTCGGATGGCTTCAAGCGCCGAGATCTTGACCGCCTTGTTCGCGGGCTGATAGCCGGACACCAGTCCGACCAGCACCGAGAACACCAGCGCGAAGATCACAAGCTCCGGCTTGATGACGGACGTGCGCACCACGCCTTCGCCGCCGATGAGCGCCTGCTTGATAAGCTCCCACGTGACGCCCCCGCCGCCGAACGCGCCGAACGAGAACAGATTGATGATGACGGATATGATGAAGCTGAAAATAAGCCCCAAAATGCCGCCGAGAAGGCCGATGCTGCCCGCCTCCATGAGGAACATCGCGCGGATATCGCGCACATAGCAGCCGAGCGCCTTCATGATGCCGATCTCCTTCGTGCGCTCGGAGATGGACATGATCATCGTGTTCGTGATGCCGATGGCCGCGACCAGAAGCGAGATCGCGCCGAGACCGCCGAGCATCAGCTCGATCTGGCGGGTCTGCTTGTTGAGCTCGTCGCGCATGCTCTGCATGGAATAGGTGCTGTAGCCCAAGTCCTTGATGGACTGCTCCACATCCGCCACGGCGTCAAGGCTCTCGGCCTTGACATTGATGGACGAATACTCGAACTTCGTGTCGGTCTTGCCGGTCAGGTCCTGAATAAGCGCTTTGAGCGCATTGATGTCCATCATCACGCCGTCGCTCGTCTCGTAGCCCTTGCCCCGATCTTCCTTCATCACACCGACGACCTTGAGCTCGACCTCATAGGGGGTAGGTTCGGTGCCTGTACCGTCGTCATACGGTGTGAGTACCATGGTGATGCTCGTCTTGAGCGGGTCAAAAAACGGGTCGGGGACCTTTTCCGTGTCGATATTGCCGTTTTCGTCCCAGATATATCGGTCGACATAATTTCTGCCATCCGGCATCAGCGTATCGAAGAAGTTATAGGCAAAATACTGGCCCACGACCACCTCGTCGCTGCTCTCCGGATACCGCCCGTCCATCAGCTCAAAGCCCATGTCCTCAAGGGCGCTCGAGTCAATGCCGGCAAAATCGACCCAGTTGGCCGTGTAGCGGCCGTTGACGCCAGCCTTGAAGCTTACATTATATTCGTCGAGACTTGCCTTGGGCATGACGGCCTGCACACCCGCGATCTCGTGGAAGCTCTCGACCGCCTTGTCGTCAAGCTTGCTCTCCGTCTGCGTGCCGGTGCTCTGGTTGTAGCCGCGGTAGACCTCGATGATGGAGAGGTCGCCCATATTTTTGAGCATCTGGTCGTAGGACTCCTGCATGCCCGCGCCGATGGAGACCATCACGATGATGGACGTGCAGCCGATGAACACGCCCAGCACCGTCAGGATCGTGCGTCCTTTGCGCCGTGACAGGCTGTCAAAGCACATTTTCAGGATGTCTGCGAATCTCATTTTTTCTGCTCCTCAGCACCCGTGGCCGCAGTCTCTTTGCTTTCAGCCGCCGCGGCTTCCGCTGCCTCCTGCTTCTCCTCGGCGAGCTCCTCTTCGTCCCACTTGTCCCACAGCGCCTGCTCGGCCTTCTGCTTGGCTTTCTTCTTGCGGATGCGCAGCACGATGAGAAGGACGATAAGCGCGGCGACTACCGCGATGATGACGTACTTCCACGGGAAGGTGTGCGCCGGCTCGGGGTCGATCATGCCGGGATCGTCCATACCGGGGTCGGTCGGCTCATAGGCCATGGCTTCGACCGTCGCTTCAAAGACGCGCTCTTTCGTGTTGCCGTTGGAGTCCTCGTAGGTGATGACGATCTTGACCTGATTCTCGCCCTCCAGCTGCGGGGTCACGGCAAAGGCGATGGTGCCGTTCTTGCCGCCGTCGATCGTGCCGACGCGCTGATAAGGCGTGGGGGAATCAATGTCACCGGAGATGGTCGCCTCAACGTTGTTGATGGCGCTCTTGCCCTTGTTGACATAGTCGATGGTCAGGCTCGTCTCCTCGCCGACGTAGCCGGTGTAGGAGGTCTTGGGCTCGCTGAGCTCAAAGCGGTCGGGCTGGTAGAGGGGCACGCTCAGCGACAGCGTGGCGTTTCCCGACTTTCTTGCGTTCTGGTCAACATATTCATAGGTCACGTCGATCTTGACGTCCTGCGCGCTGGCGCTGATGAGCTGCGCGGCCTTCATCGGCACGGTGACGGTCTTGCTGCCGCTCGCGGCGACAGATTCAAAGTAGAACGTGTTCGTCGAGCCGTTGAGCATCAGGTCCTGACCGCCGGTGACGGTGACCATGACGTTTTCGATCTTGATGGTCTTGCTGGTGTTCGTGAACGAGAAGCTCAGGTTCGTGCTTGAGCCCGCCGCAACGGACGAACCGCCGTAGTTGTACTTCGAGAGAATGACGATGGGCGTGGGGCTCGCAATGGTCTCCTCGTCCTTCGTATCCTTGGTAACGGTGGAGAGAACGTTCACGCTGCCGCTGGCGCTGCCGCCGGTGAGCTGCGTGCCGTTGTCATAGTAGAACGACAGGCTCGCGTCGATCGTCTGCATCTGGGACTCGATCTTGTCGGGCGCCTTGACCGTCACAGTGACGGCCGTGTCGCGGCCCGCGCGGATATCGTCGAGCATGTAGTCCTGGCTGCCCATGATGAGAAGCGATCCGGAGGATTTGAGCGTCAGGATAGGGTCGCGCATGGCGGTCGTGCCGGCGTTCTGGATGTAAACGGTGATGGTCTTTGTCTCGCCCGCGGCAATAGACGTGCTCGTGCCGTCGGAGTTGAAGACGGCGCGCGGCTCGGGAATCGTTTCCGGCGTCGGCTCGGGCTCCGGCTTCGGCTCGGTGTAGGGCACGCACTCGCGCACCGGGACGGTGTTGCCGTCCTGATAGCCGCCGCCGTTGCCTTCATAATAAATTGTAAAGGCAAGCTGCTTGCCGCTGTCGCCGGTGTAGGTCAGGCCGGTGAACGTAACGGTATATTCGCCGTTCTGTCCGCTTGCAACAGCGCTCGCCGTGCCGTCCTGAAAGCTGTCAAGGCCGCGCACGACGCGGATCGAATCGTTGCTGCCGTCCGTGCGGGATAAGTAGACCGTGATATCCACCGTATCGCCGGTGTAAATGCTGCTTCTGCTGGCCCGGTAGCCGGTGATCAGAAAGCTGGTTCCTGCCCGTGCCGTCGTGCCTCCGCCCGTCGCTTTGGCGACATTCACGGGCAGCAGCGCTGCGCACAGCACAAGGGCAAGGCAGAGCGAGAGCAGGGATCTTGAGATGCGTTTCATGTTCGATTTCCTCCGTTATTCGATGTAGGGTGCGGCGTCGATCTCCGCCTTGACCTGATTTTCTACGTTGCTGACGATCCTGCCGTCGATGAGTGTGACGATGCGGTCGGCATACTCGGTCATCTCCGGATCGTGGGAGACGAGCACGATCGTCTGGTGGAAGCGCTTGGCAAAGCCGCGGATCATGTGCATGACCTCTTTCGTTGTCTTCGAGTCGAGGTTGCCGGTCGGCTCGTCGGCGAACACGACCTCGGGGCGCGTGACGAACGCGCGTGCGATGCCCACGCGCTGCTGCTGTCCGCCGGACATCTGGTTCGGAAAGTGGTCCATGCGGTCCTTCAGTCCCACGCGGCAGAGCATTTTCTTCGCCTCCAGCAGCCGCACATCCGGGTCGATGCCCTTGAACATCAGCGGCATGGCCACGTTTTCCGCCGCCGTCAGCTCCGGCAGCAGGTTGTAGGACTGGAAGACGAAGCCGATGTGCTTCTGCCGAAAGGCCGCGAGTTGATTTTCGTTGAGCTGTGAGATCGGCACGCCGCCGATGCGCACCACGCCGCGCGTGGGCTTTTCGAGTCCCGCCAGCTGGTTGAGCAGCGTCGATTTGCCGCTGCCGGACGTGCCGAAGATGCAGCACACCTCGCCCCGCGGGATGTCGAGGTCAATATTGTGCAGTGCGACCACGTGCTCCTGCCCCATCATGTACACCTTTCGGAGCTTTCGCACCGAAATGACGGGCTTCTGGTCATTTGCCATCGCAGTTTCTCCTCAATTTTAATCTTGGGTCCATTATAATCTCATCTTATGAGGAAGTCGTTACAATCAGGCGCGATTTGGTTACAAATTATTTAAGAGTTCCTTAATTCTCGCACCGAGCCTTTTCCTGTATTATTTAGACGAAATTTATCGAAAAATGTTTCATCCTTTTTGAAAAAAAGCGGCGGATTTTTTGATCCGCCGCTTTTTTAAGTTCATGCCGTTTTAGTTCAGCGGCACGTCGGGCACGACGTAGACCGTCATCTCTTCGCCATTTGTGTCGATGGACACGGTGTCGTCGATGGGCTGCGTCAGCGCCGCGTCCGCGTAGAGCGTGCAACCGCTGCGGCAACAGATGTTGACATACGTCCCCCTCGCCACATGGTATTCATTCACCCACCAGTCTTCGCCCCCTTCTTTCGCGGGGAGGCAGACCGTCAGCAGGCAGGCGGGTCTCGTGTCGTCCGTCGCGTACACGACATCGTTCAGAAGGTAGCGGCCTGACTTATAGGGTTCTGTTTCGTAGGGCTCATCGTAGCTCCAGTTGTAGAGCGTCGTGCCCATCTCCGTCGCGCCGCCCTCGCCGTCCTCGATGTAGTCGGTCACGGACATGGCGAGCAGCTCTCCCGTCTCGGGATCGGCGTAGTAGAGGGTGGTATAGTAGTAGCCGCCGGCGTCTTTAAAGCGCGTGGTGGTCGAGAGCAGCACCGCGCCGTCCTGCTCGCTGCGCTCGTCGAGCGTTTCCTCGGCGTTTTTGGCAGCGGGATCGGCGCACTGTGGCAGTATGTCAAGGAGATACTCCGTCCCCTCGCCCGGAATGGGATAGATGTTCAGGCTTGCGTTATCGTCGCTCGTCATGCGCGTGGCGTACAGGCTGCCACACCCCTCGCTCCACAGCTCATCCTCGCCCGGGCCGCTGTTGGCGGTATAGCTGTAGTGCGAGGACATGAGGATCGTGCTGTCGCCCCCGTCCGTGTACTGCAATCTTGCGGTGTAGGCCACCTCGCCGTCCCGGTCGGTGCCCTGAATGTTCACGGTCACGGCGTCGTACTTTGCAAGCAGTACGCACGGATCGTTGACCTCGCGCAGCGTTTCGAGCGTCACGTCCATCGGCGTGTCGTCCTTGCCGCCGTTTCCATCGTCCTTGCCGCCCTGCGTGCCGCAGCCGGCAAGAAGTGCCGCGACACAAAGCGCGCCAATGCCTGCTTTCTTCCAGTTTTTCACCTTGGTTTCCTCCTTATTTGGGTGCGGACTTACGCCCGCGTTCTAAAGCTTTTTAATGGTTCTCTTCCAGCGGCACGATGTAGACCGTCGCACTCTCGCCGCTCGTGTCGATGCCGTCGTAGAAGTCGATGGGCTTGGTCAGCTCCCTGTCCGCATAAAGTGCGAGATCCGCACTGTCGAGGAAGAGGATGCGCGTGCCGTGTGCCACGCGATACAGGGTCATCGCCCAGCCGTTCTCCTCCTCCTCAACGGGATAGAAAGTCGTCAGGTCGCAGACGTCCTCCTTGCTGTCCGTCGAAAACAGAACCTCGTTCATCACATTGCGCTCTGCCTGATAGGGCTCGTCGTAGCTCCAGCGGTAGAGCGTCGTATGCAGCTTGGATACCTCGCCGCTTTCCTTTTTAATGTAGTCGGTCACTGACGCCTCCAGCACCTCATTCGTCGCAGGGTCAACGCGGTAGTGCACCGTGTAATAATCTCCATCGGAAGCCAGATAACGCGCGGTAACAGAGAGCAGCAGCTCGCCGCCCTGCTCGCTGCAGCTGTCGACCGTCTGCTCCACATCCTCTTCCAAAGCAGGGCATCGGGGGATCATGTCGAGAACGTACTGCTCATACATTCCCTCAAGGTAAATGCTCAGGCTCAGGTCCTCGGTGCTGTCGCTTTCCATACGCGCAGCATCCATCGTTCCGTTCGCCTCGCTCCACAGTTCGCTCTTGCCGCTGGTGCTGTTTTCGGTGTACCGGCAATGATACCAGGCCAGCACATCCTCCACACCACGGGTGTACTGAAACTTCGCCGTATACGTCACGGCGTCATTCTGGTCGCTCTCCTGCACGGTCACGGTCACAGCGCCGTGCTTTTCGAGCAGGGATCGCGGATCATTCGCGGCACGGATCTGCTCGAGCGTGATCTGCGGCTCATCGGCGCTGTCGTCATCTTTCAGCCCGCAGTCGCCTCCACAGCCTGCGAGCAGCAGCGCGGCGGCAAGTGCGAGGGCACTCATTAGTCCCCAGCGGTTCATTTTGTTTCTCCTTTCATCGTCTTCTTTCCATCTTGATTATGCGGAGCTTTTTTCGTTCCGTACATTCTCTTAGACGAGAAATTTCTCAAAAAGTTTCACCCTTATGATTTTTTTAAGAAACTTTTTTCTTTCCCGTGCGAGCTCTTGCATTTTCCGCCGATGCGGCATACAATGAGGACACATTTCACCCGGGAGGGGCGTTTTTATGAACTATATCGGCATCGACCTCGGCGGCACAAACATCAAGGGCGCACTCGTGAGCGCAGAGGGCGAGATCTTAAAGGAGCATTCTATCCCGACGCGCGTCGATCTCGGCCCCGAGGCGGTCGCGGGACGCATCGGTCAGGTCATCGCGCAGCTCTCTATCGGCGAGGACACCGTCGGCGGCGTGGGCGTCGGCTGCCCCGGCACGGTGGACGACGCGAGCGGCATCGTGCGCTTTGCGGCGAACCTGAATTTTGTGAACTTCGACCTGCGAAGCGCGCTGCGCGCGCATACTGCGCTTCCCATCCACCTCGGCAACGACGCAAACGCCGCGGCGCTGGGCGAGGCGCTGTTCGGCTGCGGCCGCGGCGCGGAGAGCACCATCGTCGTCACGCTCGGCACGGGCGTCGGCGGCGGCGTGGTGCTCGGCGGCAAGCTCCTGACAGGCTACACGGGCGCGGCGAGCGAGATCGGCCACATGGTCATCGCGGAAAACGGCGAAGAGTGCACCTGCGGCAGCCGCGGATGCTTCGAGGCCTACTCCTCCGCCACGGCGCTGATCCGCGACACGAAGCGCACCATGGCCGCGCACCCCGAGAGCCTGCTGCACGCGATTGCCGCGGAGCAGGGCGGTGTCGACGGCCGCACAGCGTTTCTCGCCAAGGAGCGCGGCGACGAGGCGGGCGCGCAGGTCGTGGAGGACTACATCGAGCATCTGGCCTGCGGGCTCACAAATCTTGTCAACATTTTCTTCCCCGAAGTGCTGGCTCTCTCGGGCGGCGTAGCAAATCAGGGCGACGCGCTGCTCCTGCCGCTGCGCGAAAGGGTGCGCGAGCGTTCGTTCGGCTCGCGCTATGCCGTCTCGCACACGCGCATCGAGCTCTGCACGCTCGGCTACCGCGCGGGCGTGATCGGCGCGGCGATGCTCGCGCGCGAGTGAGCGTAAAATAGCGCAAGATATGATAAGGCCCTCCGCATTTCTGCGGAGGGCCTTTTTTACCGGTAGCCGTCGGGCTCGGCCGAGCCTTCGATCAAAAACTGCACCTCGTCCACGCCGCCGAGCGACAAAATGGACTGCTCGAGCGCGCTCAGCATCAAATCGCGCTCCGCCTCGTTCTCCGGCAGTGAGCCGCTCGCAGGGAGATTCAGATAGCACACGCCGTTTTCGATGCGAGAGGAGATGACCGCAAAGTCCTCCGGCAGGAGCGAGACGAGCGAATCGTCCTCCGGCCCCTGCGCGAGCGCTTCGAGCAGCGCGTTCACGCGCGTCTGGCCCTCGTAGAGCGCGAGCGTCTGCTGCTCGGCGCGCAGCTCGCCTGTCTTGCTGTCGAGGAAATAAAGCGACACGGTGATCGGCCGCAGGCCACTCTCACGCGAGGAAAGCAGCGTATCCGCCGAGAGCAGCACTTGCGTCTCGCGGTACGGCAGCTCGCGCCCGTCCGCCGTGATGCTCACAGCGTTCACATTCGGCAGCTGCGTCAGCGTCAGCGTGATGCAGTAGTCAGCGAGCGACAGGTCGATGCCCGTCAGGCGCGCATACTGTGCGCTCAAGTCGATCTGCGCGCGGCGGCCCGACACCTTGAGCGACTTGAGCACCGTTCCCTCCGGGATGGGCGACGAGAGCGACGGCTCGTCGGGCCCTGCGAGCAGCGCCTCCATCAGCGCGCGGACACAGTCTTCGGTCTCCATCGCGCCGTCGAGCGTCAGGCGCTTTTCCTGCGTGCGGATGGCGTCGCCGCCGCCCGCGGAGTTGGGATCGCTGAGAAAATAGAGCTCGTAGCCGTTTTCGTCCATTTCCTGCGCGTGCTGGGCCGCGCAGGCGCAGAGAAGCGAAAGCAGGAGGACTAATGCCGCAGTCAGGGAAAGACGTCTTCTCATGTCTCATCCCCTCCCTCTTCGCAGCGCGGCAGGCGCACGGTAAACACCGTGCCGCCGCCCTCGCGGGCGCGGACCTCGATGCTGCCGCCGCGGCGGCGCGCCGTGTCGGCGGCGATGGAAAGGCCAAGGCCTGTACCGCCCGCGGCGCGCGAGCGCATCTTGTCCACGCGGTAGAAGCGGTCGAAAATGCGGGGCATGTCCCCCTCCGGAATGCCGATGCCATTGTCGCTGACAGTGAGAAGGCAGTCCTTTTCATCCCCCGCGAGCAGCAGCTTCACAAAGCCGCCGGGGCGGTTATACTTGATGGCGTTTTCCGTCAGGTTGTAGATGATTTCGTGAATTTCATCCTCGCTCGCAAGGGTCTGTCCCTCGCGGCGAATTTCATATGAGAGGTCGACCTGCTTTTCCTCGGCCACAAGGCGCAGCATGCGCACCACGCGCGCCATCACGGATGAGAGGTCGACGCGCTGCGCCTCGGGCAGCATGCCGCTGTCCAGGCGCGTCAGGCGCAGCAGATTTTCCGTGATGCGCGCCAGGCGCTCGGACTCCTGCTCGATATCACCGACAAATTCGCGCACGGTCTGCGCGTCCATGTTCTCCGTCTGCAAAATGGAGTCGGACAGAAGCCTGATGCCCGCCAGCGGCGTTTTGAGCTCGTGGCTCGCGTCCGACACGAAGCGGCGGCGAGCGTCCTCCGTCGTTTGCAACCGGTCAGCCATGTCGTTGAACTCGGCGGCGAGCTCGCTGATCTCGTCGTGCCCGCCGACCTCGGCACGGTGGCTGTACGAGCCCTCGCGCATCTTGCGGATGGCGTCGGTCAGTACGCCGAAGCGCCGCGTCAGCACACGGGATAAGAGTACGCTGATCCCGCCGGCGAACACCAGCACGACCGCCGAAATCGTCAGGAGATTGCGCTGCAGGGACAGCAGCAGCTCCGCTTGCTCGGTGTCGTATTCATAGGCGTAGACCGCGCCGATGGTCTGGCTGTGGTAGATGACCGGCGAGGCCGCGCGGCTTTTGAACGCCTTGTCCGAAAATTCGGTGTAAAAGACGTCTTCTCCGCGAAGCGCCTGCACAAGCTCTGTATAAAAGGCGTAGCGGCCGATCGCGCCGTCGGTCTCGCGCGTGTCATACAGCACGCGGCCCGAGGCGTCCGTCACAAGCACGCGGGAGATCCCCGTCTCCTCCACGAGCGTCATCGCACCCGCGACGTTTTCCTCGCTCAGCTCCTCAAGGCCGGAGAGCGCCGTCACCATCACCGAGACGCTGCCCTGCAGCGAGCTCTGCTTAGAGCGGAACGTCAGGTTTTCCGACGTGATGAGCGGATACGTGTTCAGCAGGATCAGCACCGCCAGAATGATGGCGATATAGCTGAAGCTGAATTTTCGCTGCAGGCTCGCATGCATCTGCACGGCGCTGCCCCCCCTTCTCTTTCTTTTAGTGGGAAATCAGTCCTTCAAGTAGTACCCCACGCCCCATTTGGTCAGGATGTGCTGCGGCGCGGCGGGGTTTTCCTCGAGCTTTTCGCGAAGCCGCCGGATGTGCACATCCACCGTGCGGTAGTCGCCCGCGTAGGTGTAGCCCCAGACGAGGTCCATCAGATTTTCGCGCGAGTAAACGCGGCGCGGATTCTTGACAAGAAGCTCGATGAGGTCGTATTCCTTGGCCGTGAGCTCGACGATCTCGCCGTTTTTGACGGCGACGCGCTGCTCGGGGTCGAGCGTGATGCCGCCCGCGGTCAACAGGAGCGTTTCAGGCTGCTTTTGCTGCGGTGCGGCGTTCGCGCGGCGCAGCAGCGCGCGGATGCGCGCTTTGAGCTCTAAGATGTTGAACGGCTTTGTGATATAGTCGTCCGCGCCGGACTCAAGGCCGATGATCTTGTCGGCGTCCTCGCTGCGGGCGGTCAGCATGATGATGGGCACATTGGAAAATTCGCGGATGCGCATGCAGGCCGTCAGCCCGTCCACCTGCGGCATCATCAGATCGAGGATGATGAGGTCAAACCCGCCGCTTTTCGCCATGTCGATGGCGGTCGCGCCGTCGTAGGCGGTCTCGACCGTGTAGCCCTCGTTTTCCAGATTGAATTTCATGCCCTTGACGAGAAGCTGCTCGTCGTCAACCACCAGAATTTTCATTGCCATCCTCCTCCGTGAATGTGATCTCCGCGCGGAATCCCTCGAGCTTCGCCTCTCCGATGCCCTTGACGTTCAAAAGGTCCTCCGCCGCCGTAAAATCGCCGTGCTCTGCGCGGTAGTCGATGATCGCCTGCGCGAGCGACGGGCCGATGCCCGTCAGCGTTTCAAGCTCCTCCACCGTCGCGGTATTGACGTTCACAAGCGTCACAACGCGCGTGGGCGCGGTGATCTCGTCGGTCTTGTCCTGCGTCGTCACGGTGTAATTCCCGTGCGAGGCACCCTCGTAGGCCGTTTTGTGCAGAAAAACGAGCGAAACGGCGAACAGCACCGTCAGCGCGGCGAGCACAAGGTAGACGCCGCTGACTTTGGTTTTCTTTTCTTGCTTTTCCACGGTTGCGCTCGCCTGCCTTTTTTGCTATACTGATGTCGAAGCGTGCCGAACGGCGCGCTCCTCTTCACTGTATTCTATTTGATTGTATCATACAACGAGGTATATTTCCATGAAAAAACGCCGCTTGTTTTCACTTTTTTTATCTTTTGCGCTCCTGCTCCCGCTCTTTTCGCTCACGAGCGCTGACGCCTATGAGGACTTCACACTCGACGCGAAGGCCGGTCTTCTCATTGAGGCCGACACGGGCGAAATTCTCTATGAGAAAAACGCCCATCAGGAGAACTTCCCCGCGTCGCTCACAAAGGTGATGGTCGCGCTGCTGGTGTTTGAAGCCATCGATGAGGGCAAGATCGCGCTGACTGACTCCGTCACCGCGACGGAATCGGCGTTCGAGGGGCTGTCGAGCGACGGCAGCACGGCGAACATCGTCCCCGGCGAAACGATGACGGTCGAGCAGCTGCTCAACTGCATGCTCATCGTCTCGGCGAACGAGGCGTGCAACATTTTGGGCGAAACGCTCTACGGCTCGGTCGACGCCTTTGTCGCGCGCATGAACGAGCGCGCGGCGGAGCTTGGCTGCGAGCACACGCACTTCGCCAACGCCACGGGTCTTCACAACTCCCAGCACTACACGACCGCGTGGGACCTCTACCTCATCACGCGCGAGGCGCTGAAGCACGATAAATTCATGGAGATCTGCAACTCCAAGAGCTACACCGTGCCCGCCACGAACATGACCGACAAGCCGCGTGAGCTGCATTCGACGAACTTTCTCATTTCCAACTGGCGCGCCCGCGGTTATGTGTACCGCGACGCGCAGGGCATCAAGACCGGCTCGACACCCGAGGCGGGCTACTGCCTCATTTCGTCCGCCCTGCGCGGCAGCCGCCACATGATCAGCGTGGTGCTGGGCGCAGAGCGCGTGACGCTCGAGGACGGTGTGACCATCCAGACGCGCAGCTTCTCCGAAACGTCGCGCATGTTCGACTGGGGCTTTGACAACTTTGTCCTCCGCGACATTCTCTCCTCCTCTGACCTTGTGCAGGAGGTGCCCGTCGCGCTTTCGAGCGAGGCGAGCTACGTTTCGACCCACGCGGCGGAGGATATCGCCTGCCTGCTGCCCGACAATGTCGAGCCCGACATGCTTGAGCGCACCGTGACGCTCACGAACGACACGGTCGACGCGCCCGTTTCCGCGGGCGACGTGCTCGGCAAGCTGACGCTCTCCTACAATGGTAAGGTCTACGCCGAGACGGACCTCTTGGCGCTGAACGATGTATCGGCCTCGTGGTTCCTGACGGCGCAGCGCAGGGTGTCTGACTTTTTCGCAAAGCCGCTCGTCCGCATTCTGTTGATCGTGGTCGTACTGCTGATCGTCGCGCTCGTCGTCTATGTGACGATGTTCTCCCGCCGCCGTCGCTACGGCCACCGCCGCCGCGGCGCGGCACACGGCGGCTACCACGGGCGGAGAAGAAGATTCTAAGTACTTCAAAAAAGCGGTAAAGCCGCTTTTTTGAGGAAGGCCACACTCCGCTTTGTGCCTTGCCGCCGCTGGCGGCTGCGACACGCGCGGAGCGAGAGGTGTCGATCGCCACGCGCTGGTCGCGGCGATCGACGATCAAAATTCTTTGCGTCTGCGAACGCAAAAGCAAAAATGAAGGGACGCGAAAGCGTCCCTTTTTAGTTGAGTGTGATCACGTTGTTCCCCTGCGGGAACTCCACGAAGCGGATGGAGTAGATGTCGGCGGTGATGTAGGCGCTGCGGCCGGGGTGGAACAGCGTGATATAGTCGTTTCCGACCTCCTGTAGCGTGCCGACCGCCACGACCGTGTTCTGCGAACCGACAAGAAAGCTCACGATGACTGCGCGGCCGATGTTGCGCGCGAGCATCCCCTTCCACGAATTGTAGGCCATCTTGTCGACGGTCTGCGACTCTTCGATCTTGTCGGGCGTGGGCTGGAACTGCCCGCTCGCGCCGCCCTGCAGCACGAGCGACATGCCCCCCGCCCCCGACGATCCTCCAAGCATTTCCTCATAGCTCTGGCTCGCGTTGTTGTTACTGTTGTTATTACTGCTATTATTACTGCTATTATTGCTGCTATTATTGCTGCTATTATTGCTGTTGCCGCTCTGCTGCGCGCTCGCCATGGCGGGCACGGCAGCCATCTGCTCATAAAGGCACGGCATGCTTTTTCCCATCTGGATCATAAAAACGTCCTCTCCCTTTCCCGTTGCTGCTGATTTGCTTTTCTCAGGTGTCGTAATACGCGGCGGTGGGGTTATAAAAACAGTGGTCGCCGATACGCATGACGAACGTCCCCACATTTGAAGGAAAATTCGCGCGGCAGGACGGCGAAAACGGGTTAAAGAACCACAGCGCCGTTCCAAGGCCGTTCAATCGGTTGCCCGCGATGGCCCAGTCCGCGATCTCGTAATGGATATCGGTCGGGCGCATGTTGTAGATGTTCTGCGGGTTGTAGCTGCCGCGCTCGGTCTCGCTCGCGCAGACGAACTGCCCCGGCTGAAAGATGATATTGCGGATGCTGCCCTGCCCGACCCGGGCATACTCCCCGCCCTTGGCGTGGACCCGGTTCATTACAACACCGGCCACCGCCTTCATGCCGTCTTCACCCTCTCCGCCCGCCTCGCACTGGATCAGGCGCGCCAGCAGCTCCCGGTCGGAATAAGCCATTGGTCGATCACTCCTCTGTCGGGGCCTGCCATACGTACCAAACGCCGGTCCGGCAGACCGCCTGGCCCGGACGTTTCACCCTCAGGATATGTACAGGGACTGCAGAAGGTGTCAGCGGCAGCCTCCCGGTCCCGTGAAGGGGGGAGTCTCCCGGCGAAAAAGTCGGTCTCGATTTTTTCCGGATGGACCGGTCCAGCCGGAATGTGGTATACTGGATTCTCAGCGAACGAGTCAGGCGGCCGCGGCATGGAAAATACGCCTCAAGATCCCGCACATCTGCGGAGGGAGTTCCAGCCGTGCCGGAACCGATTCACCGCCCTTGGCGGCGAGACGCGACAGGACCTGCTGTGCGTCCTGCTGTCTCCCACCACCTGCAGGTTCTGCCGGAGGCAGGCGTAATAAAGGCCCGGAAAGAGGCGACTCACGTCTTCTACTATCTGGACCCGCAGGACAGTGAGATCGAAAACATGACGCGCCTGTTCGCGGACATTCGGCGGATCCTGAGAAACGCTCTGGACAAGAGCGGCGAGGATTGACTGCGGCTATCACAGGAGGAATACAGTTATGGATTTGTTCGAGGCCATGGAGCACCGGCATGCGGTCCGCTCCTACGAGGACCGGCCCATCGCGCCGGAGGCGAGAGAAGCACTGCTGGCGTGCATCGCCCAGTGCAACCGGGAGGGCGGGCTTCACATCCAGCTTGTTCTGGATGAGCCCAGGGGATTCGGGGGGCTTCCGGCCCACTGCGGGAAGTTCTCCGGCGTAAAAAACTACATCGCACTGATCGGAAAGAAGTCCCCGAACCTGGAGGAAGCCTGCGGGTACTACGGGGAGAAGATCGTACTGCGGGCCCAGCAGCTGGGTCTGAATACCTGCTGGGTCGCCATGACGTACAGCAAGGTCAAGACCGCCTTTCAGATCGCCCCGGGCGAGAAGCTCTGCCTGGTGATCGCGGTGGGCTACGGCGCCACCCAGGGCGCCGGACACCCGGTCAAGCAGCCGGAAGAGGTGTCCAAGGCGGATTCCCCTGTGCCGGACTGGTTCCAGCGGGGCGTGCGGGCGGCGCTGCTGGCGCCCACAGCCATGAACCAGCAGAAATTTACCTTCACGCTTCAAGGCGGCAGCGTGGCCGCGAAAGCCGGAACCGGCTTTTACACCAAGGTGGACCTGGGCATTGCCAAATACCATTTTGAAATCGGGGCGGGGACCGCGCAGTTCCGCTGGGCTCCCTGACCGGGAGCCGGTCTTCCGGCAGCCTCCGGGCCTCCCGCCCCTGTCAGGAGGATTTTGATGAATATCGAAACCATACAAGCCCCGCGGGGCGCCATCGCAGTGCTCCCCGGCGGGAAGGTGCAGATCACGGACGCGGGTGCGACCCTGGACCTGGCCATGTCCGTCCGGTATGAGACCGGCGCGTCCAGGCTGGCCATCGACAAGCGCCTGGTGTGCAGCGACTTTTTCATTCTCATCACCGGCGTGGCGGGAGACATCCTGCAGAAGCTGATGAACTACCGGTTCAAGGCCGCCATTTACGGCGACTACTCCCACTACGCCAGCAAGCCGCTGCGGGACTTTATCCGCGAGTCCAATCATGGCAAAGACTTCTTTTTCGTGTCCACCATGAAGGAGGCCGTCCAGCGGCTGACGGACGCG
>ENA-UESD01000423-UESD01000423.1-human-gut-metagenome-genome-assembly--contig:-NODE-423-length-39356-cov-15.100970_pt1 | contig 39356 bp, 36 predicted proteins | sample MGYA00242985_ERZ507986 | MGnify/ENA primary metagenome ERZ507986 (study PRJEB26167, sample SAMN06115408) | human gut metagenome | host: Homo sapiens | place: China:Guangxi | collected 2016-04-06... | reverse complement strand
AAAAGCGGCAAGCAACAGCAAAAGCCGATTCAGCTCATTGCCGATGAAAGTCATCCCGGACAGATGGTCATCGAAGGATTGCAAGACGGAATCCGTGTTCCGGTCGTAGCATACGGAAATAGTCTGGCCATTGTCACCAACAGTTATGCCGGTATGTTCAATTCACAATACCAGGTATATGTCTGCGGTTTGTCGGAAGACAACATTATCTATTCCAAGGAAAAGGAAACCGTGGCACGCCACTATTTCTGTAATCCGGAATATCTGAACGACAAGCTCAGTTATCCCTTCAAGGCCGACAGTACTTTCCAGGATGGAAAGAAGATGGGAGGATTTGCCCTGTCTGCCTATAAGAACAATCAGAATATGGGAGCCATCAACCAGTTCCTGAATCTGGAACTGACCCGCTAACCCGCTTCTGAGACATAAAAAACAAACCGCCCGGACAACAGTGAAGGAAACACTGAGTCCGGGCGGTTTATTTTATCACGATACCCCAAGTCTTATCGGAGCACTTTGATCAGATTTCCCTGTGCATCGCGAACAATATAGATACCCTTCTGATTCGGCTTTTTGTCCCAACGTAATCCGTCCAGACTCCAGCAACCTTCTTCTGCTCCGGCCTGTAGGAGCGGAGCATTGACCGAGGTAATCACATTCTGGTCGTCTCCCCCCATAAACTGGAACGAAGCCCGTCCGGTCTGTGCATCATAAGTCATTTCCGTTATCGGCTTGCCCATCAGTCCCCAAAGACCCACATATACATTCGCCGCCGGAGTTGATGTGTCGGTCAGTTCATTATTACCGGCCTCGTTCGGATACAGGTCATGACGGATGCTTTCTTCATATTCCGCCTCGTTCACTCCGGTTACCAGTTGCAGACGCTCATTGTCGGCAGCAATCACATGCACGCTGGGAGCAGCACTGTTGTTCAGAGAATTGTCTTTCCAGGAGTTGGAATTAAATCCGCCGGGCAGATAAACGTGCGTGATGAGAATGCCCTCAGCCGGACAGTCATGGTTCCATCCCTTTCCGTCGATTGTTTCCAGAATATAGTATTCCGAATTATCCACATTATTGGAAACCTTGAGCGGTGCCGCATTCGCCGGCCAGCCCACAACCGTAGCCGCCTTGTCCAGCTCTACCGGTTCGGTCCATCCCATACACCATTTCTCCAGAGCACGATAACCCACAGGCAGGTAACCGCCGCCGTTATAACCGCCGTAATCCATCAAAGACCAGGGGCCCATATTAAACTCGGTCAGGATGCCGCCGTCGGTGCGATAGAAGTCCGGCAATCCCAACTGATGACTGAATTCATGGCAGAACGTGCCAAAACCGTCCAGCTCATCATACAGCAGTTCATTACAGCAAGAATAAGCATGGAAAGTCACTCCGTCAGCCTGCGGCGGGTTATTCACAAATACAGAGGTCTGCGGCCAGATCAGCGTCATGTCCTGAGGATGGGCATGCCGTCCTTCACCGGCAAAGATCACATACGATGCGTCCACCATTCCGTCCCCATTGCTGTCATAGACCGACCAGTCGGGCACAATACCCTGTTCTGAGGCCATAGCTACGGCCTCGCTGACCATTTCGGCTTCTTTATTGACATAGGAAGCTTCGGGCTGCGACAGTTTCAAGGGACCGATGATTTTAAACTCCGGTGTAAACTTGCCGTCGCTCTGATCGGCGAAATACTGATAGGCAGAACCGTTTCCGGCTTCCACCTCACTGCGCGTAGCCGCTCTGCACAAACGGTTTTCAAATCCGGCCTTCGGATCCTTTTCCGAGAAGTCCTTGTCCGCAAAAGAAACCAGAATAACCGGTATGCGGGGACTTCCTTCGTGAATGGACATCTCGCCGATACGGTTCTGGGCTGCCGCTCTGGTCCGGTTAACAACAGCGGCATCCGGACGGCCATACACAAAATTACCCTGTGCATCCTGCACCATCACCCGTCCTTCTGTATCAGTATACCACACTCCGAACTCATCGCCATGAGGCATCAGCACCAGTTCGCTTCCATCCGGCCCAGTCACCGTAATGCTCTTGCGGATCACGGGTGAGGCCGCCAAAGAAGCGCAACACAGAAGCGCCATGGACAGTGTCTTGAAACGCAAAGTTCCCTGCATTCTTTTCTGATTTTTTTTCAATCCGATAATACTCATAATATCATGTTTATTAAATCTTAAAACCCGCAGCCCAAGCGGTTGCGGGAAAAAAGAGGAAAGATAACACAGTCTGTTACCTTTCCTCCCAATCATTTATCTGTCAATTAAATTATTTAACAGCTACCTTCTTACCATTAATGATATAAAGTCCTTTCTTCAGATTCTTCACTACGGAAGCATCAGCCTTATGATAGAGCAATACACCATCAATTGTGTAAACGGTTACCTGAGCATTGTCGCCCCATACATTCTGAATACCGGTAGCCGGACCAGCGATGTGGTAAGTCAATGTCATGGCAGGTATTGGCTCGAAGTTAGAGTAAGCCAGCATGCCTTCCGGAATCTCCAGAGTGTAGTCACCCGGCTCGGTGATTGTCTCATCCAAAGTGTAACGGTAACCCAAGAAGTTTTCCCAATTACCATCTTCGAATACCCATTCCAACTTGTCGGCATTGAACTTAGCCAGTTCGTTGCCATTCTTATCCTTCAGAACCATCTCCTTGGCATAATCATTGATTTCAATGCCCTTGAAGAAGAATTCGCTCAACTCTTCAACTTCAGCACCGTCGGCCGGAGTGATTTCGATTGGTTTCGGAGCCGCAACGACAACAATTGAATACATCAACTTAGGATTGCACTTACCACCGGCAAACTCTGTTGCACCATACTCATCATCACCGAAGGCTTCTTCCGGAATGATCAACATGTAAGAATCAGGAGTAGTCACTTCCTTCTCCAAAGTTACCAGAATGGTGAAGAACTCATCTTCCGGATCACGGCTCAAAGTACCGGTGATTGTGCTACCGCTCAGACGTCCCACCAGACTGACTTCCTTAGGATCCTTCTCATTGAGAGAGAATGTAGTCGGCATCTTCAGGCGGATTTCCTTAATGCTGTAGACTGACTCTTCGCCAGATGGAGTTACAGATGCAGGTTCAAAGGTCTTGTCCAGTTCACCGTCACCAGTTGAAGAACCTACAGTGAAGTTATAGACTTCCTCCTTGTTGTTGAATGAATCAAACTGTTCACCCAAAATGAAGTAACCGCGTGGCAAAATCACATTGTAAGCTCCGTCTGCCAGAGGCTTGTCAAAGTAATAGATCAGTGAATTAGGCTGATAGAACGGATTATCCTGTTCTTCTTCAGGAATTACCGGAGTGAACTGAGCGCCGCTCTCAATGCTATAAACCACGGTGCGGTTGGCCAAATCATAAATCTTGATTTCCTTACTTCCCAGATAAGACTGAGACAGGAACTTGGTACAATCAAATTTGAGTCCGGTAACCACGCCTGCAGTTTCCACAGTAGAGATTGTTACATCCGGAACCTGTACTGTGCAAGAATAGTATAAAATCCAGTAGCTGCCATCATCTTCTCCATGAGTAGCCTTAACTGTTCTTCCCTGCTCATCCTTTGCAGAAACAGAAAGCTGAATTGTTTCTGGAGCTGAAGCCAGATATTCCTTACCGATAACCAAAGTCCAAACGGTCTTGTCCTCATTTGAAGTAACTGACTTCAAGTCAGCGGTCATACCGAATCCCTGGATAATGAAAGCATTGACATCAACAGCCTTACTGAAAGTCAAATCAATGCTGTAATCCTCGTCAGCAGTTTCAATCTTCACAGGAGTTTCCAGATTGGTATCGTCTTCCGGTGTCGGTTCCGGAGTGATACTTACCAGAGTTGCGTCGCTGTACTCATAAGGTTTGGTCAAACCGTTCCAGGTAACCTTGCCTACTCCCAGAGGATCAGCTCCGTAATTGTAATCATTTTCTTCCTTATAAGCAGTAACAGTCAGTTCGTATTGATGACCTTCCATCAAAACGCAGTCATAATAGAAGTAGTTAGACCATCCGTTTTCTTCTTTCTGGAAGATTGAAGTAGATTTCACAATTTCATCTGTTGTAATATCCTTGATATCGAAAATCATGAAACCGATCTCGTCATCCTTAGAAGTTGTCAGGGTCAGCGTACCTTCTGATGGAATCTTTTCGTAAGAACCACCATTCTCGTAATTACAGCTCAAGATCTTCAACTCGGTATCTTCCGGAGAATAAACCGGTGCCTGATAAGTGGCTACTACATCCTGACTATGATCCAATCCATCAACAGTAGACAAAGCAGACAGGGATACCTTAACCTCAGAACCTTCATCAGCAATCATACGTGGAACCGGTACGGTCAGAATCATGGCAGTGTTATCTGCCGGGTCCTCAACCTTCTCAATCTTGTCGTTCATGACGATAGTGCTTTTGTTCGCACCACCGGAAACGTAGTCAAAACGTACACCTTCATAAATCAATGTAGCATCGTTCTGAATCCAGATTTCCAAATTATCCACATCGGTCAGTGAAGAACCATTTGCCGGAGTGAAGTCACTGGCTACATTTGCAGTTACGTCCACCAGATTGAACATAAAGGAAATAGAACCGACAGCACCTGGCTGTGTAGAAGCGATAAACTGTCCGTCTTCAGACTTCAGATTGGCAACCTTAATAGAAAGGATCTTGAAGATATCATCATCAGAACTGTAATTCGGAGTCATGTCCTGAGTACGTCTGAGTTTACCAGACAAATCTACGGTAGCCGTATTACCTTCGACAGTTACCGGAATACTCTCCTGATAATAACCACCGACTGCATCCAGATCCAGATCTCCATAATTCAAAACCGCCTTCGGAGCATCATTGGCATCATTCAACAGATTGCCGTCGAAAGTCAAGACAATCTTGGATGCAGGATTTGAAGGAACATAATATGAAAGGAAATCGGTGAACTTATCCAGAGATGCACCGGTTACACTAACCAGTTCCAAAGCTTTTGCAGCTATTTTATAGGTTACGCTCAAAGAACCGTCTTCTCCGTAGATAATGCTCTGGTCTTTAGCATAACGTACCTTGTTCAGAGTAATGGTCAGATCATCACCGGCCTTTACCTTCTCTTCCTTAAGCCATCCTGTCAGAACAGACAGAACATCCAAAGAAGCAAAACGCTCTGAAGTGATGTTGACTTCTACGGTTGCAGTCTGTGTTCCCGAAGTAATCGTGGCATTGTCGATCAACACATCGTTGTTAAAGGCATAAGACACCAGAGAAGCGTCTTCAGAAGAAAGCACGGAACCTTCCTGCGGAGTTACAGACACCAGTTCCAGTTTCACCTCGTCTGCTTTTCTGAAAGAAGAAGTAAAGCTTCCGGCATCCATCATCCACTGATAAAAATAATAAGTGGCACCTGTCTGAACCTCCACTTCCAGAACTCCATTCACAGCTGTCTTCAGAGTCTCTGTAGAAGTGTCAACATAACGTCCTTTTGTCTGACTCAAAAAAGAACCGTAAGGAGAATGATTCTCCAATCTAAGGACTCCATTTTCTGTGGCTACGTAAGAAACATAGACTGACTGGAAAGCCTTATACTCATAAGTCTCTCCCACCTTCAAGTCTATATTCAGATCTTCAACTGCAGAAGACCGAACGGCTTTTGCATCAAGACCTACAAACAGTAAGCATACCAAAGCCATCAGAATGCCCTTTACTGAATAAGTAGATAATTTTTGCATAAAACTTAATTTTAAATTAATTTGTTATTCGATTGCAAATATAGGGATATATATTAAAAGCCAAAAAAAATATCCTTTTTTTTTACGCAATAAGTAGTAATATTAATGATTTGGAATAAAAAACAGCATTAAAATGAATAAATATAACAATAAATGCATAAAGCAATGGATTTATAGTAATATCAAAAAATAAATAGTACTTTTTTTAATTTCTATATTAAGATAAAAGATTAATACATTAACCAATTAAAACATAAAAAACCTTGCACAACAATATAAATTAACCCATAAAATCCAACGGTGGCTGAAGCACACCTTATATATATAAACAGGAAATCCTCACCTGCCGAAAAGATGATTTCCGCTGACCTCATTTTACTCACTTTTGGGTATTGCATCCTTGGAGGCTTCGGACTACCTTTGCGTTGTAATTATTACAAAACAGTATTCAAACAAAACCACAATTTAAAACGAAGAAAATTATGACTACAATTATCAACACACGTGTACCTGAGTTCAAGGTTCAGGCTTATCATAACGGCAAGTTCGTAACCGTATCCAATGAGGATATTCAAGGCAAGTGGGCCATTTTCTTTTTCTATCCGGCTGATTTCACTTTTGTCTGCCCTACCGAGTTGGTCGATATGGCCGAGAAGTATGAGCAGTTCCGCGCCATGGGCGTCGAGGTATATTCCGTAAGTACAGACTCTCACTTTGTACACAAGGCATGGCACGATGCCTCTGAGAGCATCCGCAAGATTCAGTATCCGATGCTGGCCGATCCTACCGGAGCTCTGTCTCGTGCCTTTGGCGTGATGATTGAGGAGGACGGCATGGCCTACCGCGGTACTTTTGTCGTAAACCCGGAAGGTCTCATCAAGCTGGTGGAGATTCAGGACAACAGCATCGGACGAAATGCCGACGAGCTGTTGCGTAAGGTCGAAGCGGCTCAGTTTGTAGCGGCACACGACGGTGAGGTTTGCCCGGCAAAATGGAAGAAAGGAGAAGAAACTCTGAAACCAAGCATTGATTTGGTGGGTAAAATCTAAAAAGGAGGTGCTTTATGCTGGATGCATCATTAAAGGAACAGGTGAAACAGATCTTTGCCGGACTGGAAGCGGACTATCTCTTCGACATTGCTGCAAAAAACGGCCACGAATCTTTGCAGGAACTGAAAGAACTGCTGGAAGAAACGGCTTCGTGCTCGGAACGGCTGGACTGTCGCCTGCGCGAAGGAAAGGATCTGGAGCTGCACCTCCTGAAAAACGGTTCGGACACGGGAATCTGCTTCCGGGCCGTACCGGGCGGACATGAGTTCAGTTCGTTGCTGCTGGCCATCCTCAATGCCGACGGCAAGGGTAAGAACCTGCCCGACGAAACGACCACACGACGAATCCAGGCTCTGAAAGGAGAAGCGGAGATTACCACTTACATGTCGCTGTCGTGTACCAACTGTCCGGATGTGGTGCAGGCTCTGAACACCATCGCCCTGCTGCATCCCGGCATCCGGCACACTGCCGTTGACGGTGCGCTCTATCCAGAGGAGACCCGGGAAAAGGGGATTCAGGCCGTACCTGCGGTATTTTTAGGCGACCAGGTGTTGCATATCGGACGGGGCACCTTGGGTGAGCTGCTCGACAAACTGGAAGAAAGGCTCGGCCGGCAACCGGCATCCGAGGAAACCTCTCCCGAGGAGGTGGATTTTGATGTTCTGGTGGCTGGCGGTGGACCGGCCGGAACGGCAGCAGCCATCTATTCGGCACGAAAGGGTCTGAAAGTGGGAGTCGTCGCAGGACGTATCGGCGGTCAGGTAAACGAAACCGTCGGCATCGAGAACCTCATTTCCGTACCTCATACCACCGGAAAAGAACTGGCGGGTGATTTGCGCCGCCATCTGGATGCCTATCACATTCAGGTGTATGACAACCGGCAAATCGAGAACTTTTCTCTGGAGGAGGGACAGAAAGTGCTGCACACCCGCGGCGGAGAACGTTTCCGAGCCCCGGCTCTGATTATTGCCACCGGCGCTTCCTGGCGCAAGCTGAATGTACCGGGCGAGCAGGAATATATCGGACGCGGCGTGGCCTTTTGCCCGCACTGCGACGGTCCGTTCTACAAAGGACGGCATGTGGCAGTCATCGGCGGAGGAAATTCGGGCGTGGAAGCTGCCATCGACCTGGCTGGAATCTGTGCCCGTGTAACGGTACTGGAGTTCATGGATTCCCTGAAAGCGGACACCGTGCTGCAAGAGAAACTGCACACGCTGCCGAATGTGGAGGTGCTCACCGGAAAACAGACACTGGAAATTCTGGGCAACGGGGAAAAGCTCACGGGCCTGCGCCTGAAAGACCGTGCCACGGAACAGGAAGAAACCTTGGCGCTGGATGGCGTGTTCCTGCAAATCGGACTGACGGCCAACAGCCAGCTGTTCCGCGAAGTGGTAGAAACCAACCGTCTGGGCGAAATCGTCACCGACCGGAATGGCCGCACTTCCCTACCGGGAATCTATGCAGCCGGCGATGTGTCGGACGTAAGTTACAAACAGATCATCATCTCCATGGGCGAAGGCGCCAAGGCCGCTCTCGCTGCCTTTGACGACCGCATTCGCGGAGTACGCTGAAAGACATGAAAAAAAATCATCCCAATGAACGGACAGAATCATCAAAATGATCTGTTCATTTCATTGGGATGATTTTTTCTTTTTATACCATATCCTCGCCGGTATGGATAACAGGTACCCGAACGGTCTTATGGAACGGAATGAAGCGCGACACAATGGCCAGCACCACAGTCACGGCAAACAGCCATCCGAGCAGTTCCTTCAAAGCCAGCAAAGTGCTTTGCTGCTGCAACACGTTATAGAGCGTGTTGGTGGCCACCTGCGTAGCCTCGTCCATCCCCCGCCCCTGCTGCAAGGCCGAAGCCAAAGACGAATTCCAGCGGGACACCGCCAGCGGATCCACCAGCGTGGTATTCTCGGCCAGCTGCACCAGATATTTCTGCTGCAACCGATAGAGCGCATTGTTGTAAAAGGCGGATGCCACCACCGGCGTGAGCACCGAACGGAACGTGATCAGAAAGAAGGCATTGGACAACAGATATTTCGGCGGAAGATCCTCCACGGCAAAAAGGGCAAAAGCGATAATCAGCGTAAGCATGCCCAAACCGCGCAGAAACATCGGCAAGTAGAGCATCTCATAGGTGCTGTCGGGCGAAATGCCGAAATAAAGCATCCCGAAAAAGATCGCGAAACAGGCCATCCCCCCGGCAATGAGGAAACGGAAACGCCAGCGCTGCCAGCGGAACCACCAGAAACAGATGAAGGCACCGAGCATATAGCCGGGCAGCAGCCAGATGTAAAGGGTATAGCTGTGTGTGTTGTCCACCCGCAGAATCGTGGTGAGATAACTCGTGAGCAAACTGGTGGAAGTGCTGAAAAACATCACAAGCATCATATAAAAGTATCCCAGAATGGCCTTCCACTGAAACAGAGGCTTCAGACTGACATAAGGATGTGTGGAGTGGAACTGCTCCCAAAGGAACAGAGCTATCAGCAACGGGGCCAGAATGATGTAGAGGATGATGCGCGAAGAGGCCATCCAGTCGAGCACCTTACCGTAAGTGATGACATAGATGAGCATCAGCAGTCCTGTAGAGATAATGAGCATCTCCCGCAGATGCAGTTCGCGCCAGGGCACCGGCTTGGCCGGACGGTCATGGCGCATCAGCAGCAGAACAGCCAGCAAAGCCACCAGCAGCAGCAACATCATGAAGTAGTACATATACTTCCAGTCGTAATGATAGGCCAACAGGGCGGTAATGACCATCGACAGCTGTCCGCAACCGAACACCAGCGGATAGAAGTAGGCATAGAACTCACTGCGCACATCGGCCGGACTGAATATGAACTTGATGCGGCGGATGACCCACAGCATCAGAAATCCTTTCAGAAAACCGATGACGAAACTGGAGGCTATGAGCAACTCGATCTGCGACTGCCGGGCGCAGAACCAGCTGAGCAGAAACTGCAAAGTGAGATCGGCCACCAGCAGGGTTTTGGAAGAAAAGGTGGCCAGAATCTTGGGCACAATGGGATAAGACACCGCCATTCCTGCCGAAGCGGCATAATAACCGATGGTGATGTCTTCGGTATAGACACCGAGCGTATTGGACACCTCCACAATGCTTCCGGTGTAGGTGCCGTTGAGCATGGCGATGGGAAGCATCACCAGAAAGAGAATCATCACCGCCACACGGTCGGGCACCCAGGCCCGCACCGGTATTTCCAGTTCGCGCGCCGTCTTCATCGTTTCCGCTCCGCTTCGGTGATTACCATCATGCCGGCACGCAGCTGGCTCATGCTCTGCTCGTCTACCTCATCCAGATCTATCCGCACGGGGATGCGCTGCTGCACCTTCACAAAGTTACCGGCCGAATTGTCGGTCGGCACCAGAGAATATTTGGAGCCCGTAGCCTCGGATATGGCGGTGACATGCCCGCGGAACACCTTGCCGGGAATGCCGTCCACCTTGACACGGACGGGCTGACCGATGTAAATATGGGCAATCTGGGTTTCGCGGTAATTGGCGGTGATCCACTTGCCGGACTGGCGGACCAGATAAGACAAGGTCTGTCCGGCAGTGACATACTGACCGGGCTCCAGAGTACGCCGCCCCATGTAGCCGCTATAAGGAGCCGTCACCACGGTGTACGAAAGATTCAGATTGGCCAGATCCAGTGCCGCCTCGGCCCGCAGCACATTGGCCTCCACGCCCACCTTTTTATGAGTGGTTTCATCATATTGCGAATGAGCCGCCTCCTTCTGTTTGCGCAGCGCGTCATAACGTGCCTTGGCCGCTTCGTAAGTGGCTTTCATCTGCTCATATTGCTGGCGGGGCACAGACTCCTCCTGCAACAGACGCTCATAACGGCAGTAATCCTGCTCAGCCTGCCAGAGCTTGGCCTTGGCCTCAGCCAGATTGGCATCCTGCTCATCAATGCGCGTCTGCGAAGTACGGATGCCGGAAGCCAGCACCTGTCCCGCCCCCTTGGCATCCAGCAAAGCAGCCTGCGCCTCTTTCTGCCGGATGAGATACTCGCGGTTGTCCAGAATGACCAGGGTATCTCCCTGATGCACATACTGATGCTCGCGGAAGCGGACTTCCTGCACATACCCGGACACCCGCACGTTTACCGGTGCGATATACTGGTCCACAAAAGCGTCGTTGGTAATCTCATAACTGATATAACGCCAAAAGTAATTGGCCGTCCAGGCCAGTCCGGAACCGGCAATGAGCAGACATACGATATTCAGAATGATGTTGCGGCGCTTTTTCTTTTTCAGGCGCTCATATCTGATTTGAATGAATGACTTTGACATATTCTTAGATACTATGGAATTCTTGACTATAAATTACCGGTTACCCGTTGCAGTTCATAATAGGTATAAAGCACCCGGGTGCGCGCCGTAGTGAGCTGCAGCTCGGCATTCAGCCGCAAATTGTCGGCATCGAGCAGGTCCGTAAGAATGGCCAGCTGATTCAGATAGCGGTTGTTCATGATGCGGTAGTTCTCTTCGGCCTGACGCACGGAGAGCTTCAGAGCCTCCACCCGGTCCAGTGCCTCGCGGTGTTTCAACAAAGCCTTCTGAACGGTCATGCGGATCTGCTGCCGGGTCTGGTCGGTGGTGTTCTGCAACAGCGACACCTGCTGCCGGGCCTCGTTCAGGCGATGCCGGTTCTGATAAAGCGAAGAAAGGGAATAGGTAAAGGTGAGCCCCACATTCCAACTGTTGTTATACAGGTCGGCCATGGTGCGGGTGATCGGACGCGCCAAGGTGTTGGAGGCATAAAGCGACAGGCGGGGCATCTGCTCGGCCTGAGTGAGGCGAATCTGATTCCGGGCCATCTCGGTCTGTTTCTGCAAGAGCAGCATCGACGGCTCTGCCTCATAGGCACGGTCTACATATTCCGAATAAGTGGCCACCGGACAATCCTGACTCAAAAGAGTGGTATCGGGCACCAGCAGCAGACTTTCGTCCAAGCCGAGCAGAATGTCAAGCTGTTGTGACACCAGACGGATATTGTTCTGAGTCTCGGAAAGCGAAAGGCGGTTGTCGGTCAGCTGCATTTCGCTGCGCAGCACATCGTTGTTGGTAATCACTCCCTCTTCGCACAGGCGACGGATATTCCGCAGGCGCTGTTCCGACTCTTCGATGTTACGCTGCAACACACGGCATTGCTTGTAAAGGCTGAACAGGTCCAGATATTGCTCCAGCAATGCCAGTTTGATGTCCGCCTGGTCGGCAGCCGTCTGCAACACGGCAAGCTCCTGGGCCAGATCGGCCTGACGGATGGCATACCGAATGCGTCCTCCCTGATAAACAGGCTGTGAAAAATCAAACGCGTAACTCTGTTGCCAGTCGGGCGATTCGGGACGGGTGGGATCGCTCAGTCCATGCTGCCAGACAATCGGCTGCCCCAAATAGCCTCCTTTCAGACCGACAGTCATTTCGGGCAAACAGGCCGTGCGGGCCGTACGGGCTTTCTCCTGGGCAATCTCTTCCTTCAACCGGTCGGCCGCCAGACGAAGATGCTCCCGGCTGCCCCGCTCAAACAGCTGTGGCAGGGAGAGAAACAGACTGTCGTTTTGGGCTTTGACTCCTGCAGAAGTTGCCATAAGCCCTCCCAGCAGACAAAGAAATTTAATAGGTCTCCAACGCATGTTGCACCTCCTTCAACAGATTCTCTATTTGTTTCAGTTTCTCTTCGCCGATCAACAAATCCAGTCGCTGATAATACTCTTGCAGTTGCGGCACCATACACCGACGGAAGCGCTCTCCCTCTTCGGTCAGAAAAACCAGTTTGTTACGCCGGTCACGGGTATCTTCCCGGCGGCAGACATAACCCTTACGCTCCAGATTCAGCATCAGGTTGGTCAGGCAGGCCTTGTCCTTTGCCGTACGCTCTGCCAGAATCTGCTGGCTGATTCCCTGTTCATACCACAGACAACTCATTATCTGCAACATCTCAAAAGTAATGTCAGCACCAATATTCTTCAAAAAACGCTGCATAGCCTGACGCGACGCCATACGGGTACGGATCAGCTGGCGCAGACACTCACGCGAAGTGTTGTTCACTTTTTCTTGCATCCGATGTGGTTTTAAATTTTCAAGGTGCAAAGGTAAGGCTTTCTTTTTAATTGGTAAAACATTTGACTAATTTTCCATCAAACAATTCATCCCGCCTTTCCTTATTTAAATATACAGGAAAAGCGGGATGATTCTTATAAGAGGGAAATCAGGGTATCTACATCTTCCTCACGCGTAGCCCAGCTGGTCACAAAACGGACCACCGTCTCCGTCTCATCGCGGGGGCCCCACAATTCAAAGGTGGCCTGCTCCGACAAACGGTCGATCACCTCATTGGGCAGGAACACAAACTGCTGGTTGGTCGGAGAATCCAGGAATAGCCGATAGCCTTTGGCACAAAAGGCTTCTTTCAGTTTCAGAGCCAAACGCACGGCATGCGCTCCGATGCGCTGATAAAGTCCGTCGGCAAACAGAGCCTCGAACTGCAATCCCAGCAAACGGCCTTTTGCCAATAAGGCTCCGTGCTGCTTGATCAGCGGATAGAAATGAGGCAGTCGGCCCGGATGAGCTGCCACGACAGCTTCGCCAAACAAAGCACCGACTTTCGTGCCTCCTATATAAAAGACATCGCACAGACGGGCCACATCGGCCAATGTCACGTCAGTAGAAGGAGCCGACAGGGCATATCCCAAACGGGCTCCGTCGAGATAAAGCGGAATGCCGGCCTTGCGGCACACTCCGCTCAAAGCCTCCAGTTCCGAAAGGCTGTACAGAGTGCCCAGCTCGGTAGGATGAGAGATATAGACCATTCCCGGTGCCACCATGTGTTCATAAGTCTCATCCCGATAAAAGTCGCGGATGAAAGCCTCAACCTCCGAAGCCAGCAGCTTTCCGTCATGCTGGGGCAGCGCCAACACCTTATGACCGGTGGCCTCGATGGCTCCCGACTCGTGAGTATTGATATGTGCTGTTTCCGTAGCCAGTACCCCCTCATGGCGGCGCAACAGTCCGTCAATGACCGTAGCATTGGTCTGTGTACCTCCTACCAGCAGATATACGGCAGCTTCCGGAGTCTGACATGCCTCACGGATCAGTTCCTTGGCATGCACACTGTAATCATCCAGACCATATCCCACAGTCTGTTCCAGATTGGTCTCTACCAGACGGCGCATCACTTCGGGATGCGCTCCTTCCATATAATCAGAATTAAAATGTATCATTGTCTTTCCTTAGCATTAAAGTCCAGACAAAGTTACGGGTTTTCCCGGCTGAAGCGGTAAAAATCTGAAAAAAAGAATTCATTTTTATTCCAATATGTTATAACTTTGCTTCTCAAGGCGACAAACCGCCCTGATTTCTATTTATCGCCAAATCTCTACATCATGGTATCCCAACAGGCTCAAACCGGCAACGGCAGAATGATTTCTATGGATGTGCTCCGTGTGCTATCCATGTTTTTGATTGTGACAGGGCATTTCCTGTTTTATGGTGTACGCAACCATCCTACTCTGGGCACCTTTCATCCGGAATCAGTTTCCGAAACATGTACCTATCTCATTCTGCAACTGATTTATGTCTTTACCGTGACGGGAGTAAACTGCTTTGTCTTGATATCCGGTTATTTTCTCATTGAAAAAACCACTTTCCGGAGCGCGCTGCTGAAAATATGGGTGGAGACTATTTTTTATTCTCTCCTCCTGTCCTTGATTTTCAGTTTCTGTGGCGGTGAAAAGATTCCGCCGGCAACGTGGCTGGATCATCTCAGTCCCTTTCCCCAACGCGAATACTGGTTTATCACCCAATATATGGGACTGGCTCTTCTGGCTCCCTTTTTGACTCATTTGGGCAAAAGCCTCAGCCAGAAACAATACCTTTTTCTGCTGGGAGTGCTCCTGCTGCTGTTTTTCAAGATTCCCTTTGGCAGAAGCTTTACCACCGGCATGTCCATCAACTGGTTCATCCTTCTGTTTTTTGTCGGAGGGTATTTCCGGAAATTCGCCTTGCCTGACTGGCTGCGCGCACGCACTGTCCTTTGCCTGACGGTTACCGCTGCGGGAGTATATCTGTTCCATCTGGCTGAAAATCTGACCGACATCACCCAACCACAGGGTGCCTTCACACTGAGATATACCGGCAACAACGCCCTGACTTTCCTGACCTCCATCTGTCTTTTTGCCTGCTTCACGGAAAAGAAAGAAACCTGCCAAGCAGAGCAATTCATCGGAAAACTGGCTCCTTACACTTTGGGCATCTATTTGTGCCATGAGCATAGTGCCGTACGGGATTTACTCTGGAACAGACTGTTACCGGAAATCTGCCACCATCACCTTCTGCTGCCGGGACTGTTCTTCACCATTCTGGTATTTCTAAGCTGCGCCGGGATTGATTTTCTGCGAGAACAGCTTTTTAAACGGATGGGCATCAACCGGGCCATACAAAAACTGGGCGAAAAACTCCCCCAGCCTTTTGGACGGAAAAAAGAAACACGGAACCAATAAAAATATCCATGCAATGAAAAAAATTAAAATAACAGTCATGAGAAAAGCCTGCTATCCGGATTTAATGGAGAAATATGAAAATCCGATAGAACACGCCTGCGATATAGAGGAAGGACAGGTCTTTATCTCTGAAGACGGAAACAAGCCGCAGGGACTTTGCGAAAGTGCCTGGCAAAGCATGCTGCCCTTTGTCTGGACGCTGGCCCACGGAGGCTGCAATTTTTACGACGGCTGGATGAAAAACAAATATTCGGCCATGATTTCCTGCAACGACGGGTTCCGCCCCGTGAGCTTTCTGCTCGAAACCATCGAAGATACCATTTCCCAAAATCAAGAATAAACGACATGCCAATCCTAGAAATCCAAACACTGGACCACCCCGGAGTGGAAATATTCAGTACGCTGACCGAAGCCCAGCTGCGCAACCGGCTGGATCCCGAACGGGGGATCTTCATCGCCGAAAGCCCGAAAGTCATCCGGGTGGCGCTGGATGCAGGCTATCAGCCGCAAGCCCTGCTCTGTGAGGCCCGACATATTACGGGAGACGCCGCCGACATTATCCGGCGTTGCGGTGACATACCCGTCTATACCGGACCACGCGAACTGCTGGCCCGGCTCACCGGATATACCCTGACCCGCGGAGTGCTTTGCGCCATGCGTCGTCGCCCGCATCCTTCTCTGGAAGAGATTTGCAGAAATGCCCGCCGAGTTGCCGTAATTCACGGAGTGGTGGATACGACCAATATCGGTGCCATATTCCGCTCGGCTGCCGCCTTGGGCATAGATGCCGTTCTGATTACACGGGATTCCTGCGACCCGCTGAACCGGCGTGCCATACGGGTATCTATGGGAAGTGTGTTCCTCGTTCCCTGGAGCTGGACCGAGCGTCCTTTGGAAGACCTGCACCGACTGGGATTCCGCACGGCTGCTCTGGCCCTGACCGACCGTTCCATTCCATTGGATCATCCAGCCCTGAAGGAAGAACCGCGTCTGGCCCTGATTCTAGGAACCGAAGGCGACGGACTCCCCCAACAGACCATAGAAGGAGCCGATTATGTGGTCCGCATTCCCATGAGCCACGGAGTAGATTCCCTGAATGTGGCAGCAGCCTCTGCCGTAGCATTCTGGGAGCTAAACAAATAAAATTACCCTCAAAGGATTTTTCTCCTTTGGGGGTAAATACACCACATATCCGTGATTCTATTCTTATCATTTCACAGAGAAAATACTGAAATTCCGTATTTGCGGTTCAGCCGTACTTTGCTCTATAACCAGTCGGAATTCACGGGCCTCCGTTTCCGGAAAGGCTTCTATACGCTTATGGCCCACAGAAGAGCCTTTGGCAACCGTAATCCACTTCCCGTCTACCCGAGCTTCAACCCGATAGGCCCGGATGCGTTCTCCCTGAGTAATATCTTCCTGAATCAGGTAATAATTAACCGGTTGTGCTTTGTCCAGCTTCAAAGATACTTTCTGCTTTCCGGTTGCTGCCGTCTGTGCCAAAGGAGTTCCAAAACGACGGCGAATCTCCGCACCCCATTCTTTCAGACGCGCCACATCTCCCGAAGGAATAAGTCCCTGCGGATTAGGCGTCAGTCCCACCATCAGAGTAGCGTTCCGGCCTACAGATTTTTCATACATATCCATCAGATTTGCCAACGGATAGACAGCCCGGTCATCATCACCCGGTTCCCAAAACCATTCATGGCGTCCGTTATATCCTCTCAAAGGAGTATCGGCCATGGCCGGCACCCAATACTTTCCCTCCGGATCGCCATGGGCCAATAGTTTATTATGATCTATTGCTCCTTCTGTAGTATTACTATGGCTATACGGATATGGGAAGCTAGACCAGCAAGGATAGCCCACCGTACCGCTTTCCGAACCACCCCAACGCAAATCAGCCCGGTTTACATTATGATAAAACAGGCAGTTGGGCTGATAACGGTTTACAATCGGTTCCACATCCGGCCCCAATCCCTTCGGGTCATCCGCACCACCGTCGAACCAGATCATGAACAGCTCTCCATAACGGGTACAGATTTCCTCAACCATCCTTTCACACAGACGTTTGTACCATTGCTGACGGTTGCGTGCAAACTCCCCTTCGCCCTCAGCCTTGAAATTATGAATACCCAACAAAGAGTTCCAGCGAATACCGATATAGATGCCAGGCTGCACATCATATTTACGACACGAATTCACAAAATCACGCACTATATCCCCCTTGCCGTCGCGCCATTTCACCGCCTTCAGACAATAAGGATTCACATCACTCTGCCACAAGCCGAAACCCGTTTCATGTGTAGCCGTCAGAATGGCAAACTTGGCACCGGCTGCCTTTGCCGCCAGAATCCACTGATCGGTATCCAGACTGTCCGGATGAAAAATATTATAGTCCTCCACAGGAGTGATGCGATTGTTGCCCTGCCCGTATACCTGACCGTCGAAGACATGAAGGTCATAATGAAAAACCACTCCCAGTTCCGCCTCATGCCATTTCAGCTGATGAGCAGCCGGAACAGGTCCCTCATGGTCTTTTGCCGCATTTGCAACCGGACAAGACATCCCCAACAGAAGTAAAAAGGTAAAAAGTATTTTCTTCATATTCATAAGTATAAATTAATTAGGTATTGCATAACAACTTCTGAAGCGAAGATACACAAAAGTTTCAAATAGTTCGGAACAAAAATCCATTTCCAAATTAAAATCCTTATATTTGTATAGATTGAAATACAGCAATTATGTTAGCATATACTTATATCGAACGGGGAAAGTTTGCCTGGACCGACAAACCGGTGCCACAGATTCAGGATCCGCGCGATGCGATTGTACGCATCACACTGAGCAGCATCTGTACCAGCGACCTGCACATCAAGCATGGCTCCGTGCCGCGTGCCGTGCCCGGCATCACCGTGGGCCACGAAATGGTGGGCATTGTAGAGCAAACAGGCTCAGAAGTTACCTCCGTAAAGCCCGGCGACCGGGTTACCGTCAATGTGGAGACTTTTTGCGGAGAATGTTTTTTCTGTCGCAAAGGGTATGTAAACAACTGTCAGGACCCGAACGGCGGATGGGCCTTGGGCTGTCGCATCGACGGCGGACAAACTGAATTGGTACGGGTACCCTATGCCGATCAGGGACTAAACCGCATTCCCGATACCGTAAGCGACGAACAGGCTCTTTTTGTAGGGGACATTCTGGCCACGGGATTCTGGGCTACCCGCATTTCTGAAATAACTCCCGAAGACACAGTACTCCTGATTGGAGGCGGACCGACGGGCATCTGCACCTTGCTTTGCACCCGACTGAAAAAGCCGCGCCGCATCATTCTCTGCGAAAAGTCAGAAGAACGCATCCGTTTTATCCGGGAGCACTATCCCGAAGTGTTGGTCACCACCCCGGAACAATGTGTGGAATTTGTGCAACGCAACAGCGATCATGGCGGTGCGGATGTAGTCATCGAAGTAGCCGGCGCTCCCGACACGTTCCAGCTGGCCTGGCAATGCGCCCGCCCCAATGCTCTTGTCACGGTGGTGGCTCTGTATGACCAGCCTCAAGTTCTTCCGCTGCCCGACATGTATGGCAAGAACCTGACCTTCAAGACCGGCGGTGTGGACGGATGCGACTGTGCCGAAATACTCCAGCTGATTGCTGAAGGAAAGATCGACACTACCCCACTGATTACCCACCGTTTTCCTTTGCAGGATATCGAAAAAGCCTATCACCTTTTTGAACATCATCTGGATGGTGTCATCAAAGTGGCAATAACCGTATAAAACTAAAGATTATGAGAAAGAATTTTGGAACAAAAACCTGGTTGTATCCCATGCCTGTATTTATCGTGGCAGCATACGACGAAGCCGGAAAACCCAATGCCATGAACGCCGCATGGGGAGGCATCTATACTGACAATATGGTAGGCATCTGCCTGTCTGAAGGACACAAGACCACTCAGAATATCCTGGCCACCAAGGCCTTTACCGTAAGCATGGCCACCGCAGACCATGTCGCTGCATGTGACTATCTGGGACTGGTATCTGGCAATAAAGAACCCGAAAAGATGGAAAAATCCGGATTGCACACGGTAAAATCAGAGTTTGTGAATGCCCCGGTTATCGAGGAACTTCCCATGACTCTGGAATGTGAACTGGTATCTTATGATCCGGAAAGCTGCCACATGGTGGGCCGCATTGTCAATATCTCCGCCGACGAAAAGATCCTGAATGAAGAGGGAGCCATTAACCCGGCACTCTTAAAACCGATTACCTATGATCCGATCCATCATAAATATCTGATTATCGGCGAAGAAGTAGGAAAAGCCTTTTCAGACGGTAAAAAACTAAAATAAAGAACGATGAGCAAGATTACAGTTATCGGAAGTACCAACATGGACCTGGTAGTCACGGTGCCACGCTGTCCGGTAGCCGGTGAAACGATTTTCGGCTCCTCCTTTGTCACCAATCCCGGTGGCAAGGGAGCCAATCAGGCAGTTGCCGTAGCACGTATCGGTTCGGAAGTAACCTTCATCACCAAACTCGGAAAGGATGGTTTCGGTGAACAGATGCGCCAGCATTTCATGCACGAAGGTATTTCTCCCAAACATATACTAACGGATGCAGAAGCCCCTACCGGTATCGCCCTGATTACCGTGGAGGAACAGGGCGAAAACCGCATCATTGTCATTTCCGGTGCCAATGCCCGCCTTACGGAAGAGGACATAGAAAAAGCTGCCAAAGATATTGCAGAAAGCCATTTTGTACTGACCCAGCTGGAGATTCCCCTTCAGACGGTGGAATATATTGCGGAAAAGACCACTGCACGCCAACAACGGCTCATTCTCAATCCGGCTCCGGCACGCCCCTTGCCGGACAGTCTGCTAGAGAAGATATTTCTGATCACTCCCAATGAAACCGAAGCAGAACTGCTGACCGGAATACGGGTATGCGATGAAGAAAGTGCTCTTCAGGCCGCTCTCTGGTTCCGCAAGAAGGGAGTGCAGCAAACAGTCATCACGATGGGCTCGCGGGGAGCGTTTGTCTTTACCGATGATTTTCAAGGAATGATTCCCGCCTTCAAAGTACAGGCTGTAGACACTACTGCCGCAGGCGATGTCTTCAACGGAGCTTTAACTGTAGCTCTTGCAGAAGGAAAATCTACGGTCGATGCGGCCCGTTTCGGATGTGCGGCTTCCGCTTTGGCAGTAACCCGCCCCGGTGCCCAGAATTCGATACCGACAAGAACAGAAATCGATGTCTTTCTCTCCTGAGAAGGACATCGGTTTCTTCCTGATTTCCCCAGAATCAGCATCCTTTCCAAATTCTGTATCTTTCCAGTTCTTCGGCAGCTTCCTTAAAGGCCCAGCCAACGATAGTGGCATCATCTATCAGTCCACCCGGTACAAAATCAGGAACCAGATCTAACGGAGATACCACATAAATCAAAGCAGCCAGAATAATCAACAAACGCGTTGTGTCATAATTCTTATACTCACCGGTAGCCACATCTTTGATATAAGAATACATCAGACATAAAATATCCTTTACCTTGCTCAAGCCTTCCTTACTGATATACTCTTTCAAAAGCGGAAGCATTTTACTGATCTTCTGAGGATTGGACAAATATTCCTTAGCCTTGACCATCCAGGAAGAGTTCAAAAAATCATCTACGTATTTCATGTTTTTCTTTTTAAGTTCCTCCTGCAAATATAGCGACTTAACGAGAAAAAAACGTAACTTTGAAAGCATATTATCAAGTATTCCAAAAATTCAAGAAACCATGAAAAAAGAGCTCTTTCAAGAATTTATCCGGACACACCAGCAGGAGATTATAGCGATCCGCGACGCCGCCTGTGCCCTGCATCAAAGCGTTGGTCAGATCTACGACTGTGATCTGCCTTATGGATATCATCTCTGTATGGTTGCCGACACAGCCATGAAATACGGTCACGAAATCGTTACTGATAAAACAGACATACTCCCTTTAGTGTTTGGTGCCTACTACCACGACAGCATCGAAGACGCGCGACTAACCTACAACGATGTACGTAAACAGGCCAGTCGGTTTATGGAAGAAGAGCAGTCGCTGACCGCCGCTGAAATAGTCTACGCCCTGACCAATGACAAGGGACGTACCCGGGCCGAACGTGCCGGAGCACATTATTATGCCGGTATCCGCAGCACTCCCTATGCCCCTTTCGTAAAACTGTGCGACCGGTATGCCAATACCTACCACAGCCAGCAAAACGCATCTCGAAGTCACGGAATAAACAACCGCATGTATGAGGTGTACCGGCAAGAATGGCCACACTTTCTGAATGCCATCCGCTGTGACGAAAAAGACAAACGTTTTCTGCTTCCCGGCGCACTGATACAGGCTGTCGTGTCCCTGCTTACGCCCTAAGAATCATCTAAGAACAGAATGGTCCGGAAGGTAGAGAAGTCGACAGACGCTCTACCACCGCTTCATCTGCCGGTAGCCAATGCACGCTATGCAAATCCTCCCGGCACAGCCATAAAGCATGCTCATGCTCCCGGAGTACCGGTGTTCCTGATGCGATGGAACACAAAAAACAATGCATGGTCAGATGAAAAGAAGGATAATCATATTCCACCGTCATCAGCTCGGAATCTACCGTAATCTCCAAATCGAGTTCCTCACGAATCTCCCGTTTCAAGGCCTCCTTCTTGCTTTCGCCCGGCTCCATCTTTCCTCCGGGAAACTCCCAGAAATATTTAAACTCTCCATAGCCGCGCTGTGTCGCCAGAAATTTCCCGTCGCGCACCAGCACGGCAGCAACTACCTCTATGCTTTTTCTGATTTGTTCCATTTTGCTTAAAACTCCAAAGACTCTCCATTACGGGAGATACTCCAAAAGCCCACACCCCGCGGACCAGTAAACTCTCTCATGCGCCAGGCTGATTCAAAACCGCCGGCCACAAAATGCATCGGTACGAACAAAGCCACAGAAAACTGCTCGATGAACTGGCGGCCTCCCCGCGTATATCCGTTACCGATGCGGCTGTCTATCGGAAACATCACCAAGTCAAAGTGTCCGGTGACTTTCCGGATGTCCTTCAATTCTCCCAGATACTGTTTTTCTTCTTTCTCTGGATTTACCCACAAATTAAATTCGGCACTGAATATGGACGAACGGCGGCGCTGATCGGTCAGATAATGAGCATACCAGTTGTTCAGATCGCCGGCATGGAAAATACACCGACCGCCGGTCTGCACAATCCAGGACACTCCACTGTCGGTACTACCTGTGGCCGTCACCCGAATCCGGTCGTCCTGCCAGACTCCGCCTTTGGCCAACCAGACATCCGCCTCTTCCTTTTGGGCCCTACGCCGTTTCAGAATATCCTTTGAAAGAATATACAATATATCTGGGCGCATGTTTTTCCATTGGAATATGGTCCGGTTAAAGTGATCCTCGTGGAAATGACTGGCAAAGACATATATCGGCTTGCCGGACTGCAACAAAGTCGGCATCACTCCGGCGGGGTCCATCCAGTAGTCGAACACCAGTATGCACTGCTCTGTCTCCAAAGCAAAGCCACTATGAAAAATATAAGTCAGTCTCATGATTCGTATTTCTGTTCCAGAAAACCAAAGATACAATTTTTTTGCAGCGTCAGACAAAGTTATGATAGAAAATATTAACTTTACACAACAAATTATCATTCCAATGAAGAAACCGTCTGTGACTGCTCCCGGCTCGCTCTTTTCTGAAGAAGACTTTGCCGCTCCGACTGTTTACGACCACAGCCAACTGTTTGAAAAACTGGCCCGTTCCGAATTCAGAAGCCGTTTTCACCTATCGGAAAAGGACAGAAACTACATTCGCGAGAAGGGAATGGAAACCATAAAACGCCATGCAGCAGACTTTGTGGCCAAACGTCTGGCACCAGCCTTCATCCCCAATGACGGCAAACAGACTCCCATGCGCGGTCATCCCGTATTCCGGGCCCAGCATGCCACGGGCTGCTGTTGCCGCGGCTGCTTCTACAAATGGCATCATATCCCTCCCGGAAGAGCACTGACAACGGATGAAAAAGAATATGCCGTAAGTGTCCTGATGGCTTGGATTCATCAGGAAATAAATTGTAACCAACAATAAAAAGATTAGACTATGGAAAGTTTCAAAGATGTTATTTCATCCGGCCAGCTGGTGCTGGTGGATTTTTATGCCACCTGGTGTGGCCCTTGCAAAACCATGCATCCTGTACTTTTGGAACTGAAACAGCGTTTGGGCGAGCAGATACGCATCCTGAAGATTGATGTTGACAAATATCAGAATACCGCCGCGGAATACCGAATACAGTCTGTACCCACACTCATGCTCTTCCGAAACGGACAGATGCTGTGGCGACAGAGCGGCGCACTGCCTCTGAATGCCTTATTACAACAAGTGCAGGCACATCTGTAAGCCTTAAAAAATCATTGGAAGCGAAATGCATTCCAATGATTTTTCCTTTTTATTCAGCAACCGCTTCCGTCGAGGCTGCACACAGCTCCATCCTCTATCGGACGGGATTGCAAACCTGCATCCTCGGGCACCAGAGTGACTGTGCCGTCCTCAAGCACAAAACAGGGAATGCCGGCAGCACCATTCTTTTTAGCCTCATCAAACACCGGACTCGTATCGCGCAATCTCAAAAATTCCTTGAGTTTTCGGACATGCTGCCCGATATCAATAATCTCGTAACGGTCATCGTTCTTGGTCTGCTCCTTAACATAAACACAATCCGGACATGTGTCCATACTATAAATCTTTATCATAATGCCTAATTCTATAAATTTGCTTTTTACAATCCAGTATCACTTCATTTCAACAAGAAGTTATAAGACTGCTCCGAAGCATCGGGGAATATCTTCCGCAACTGACCGATCAGCCGTTCACGTGACTCCTGCGGAGTACACATGGGATGGCAGGCTTCCTTTCCAAAACGCGTTTCGGGAGTAGTAAGCAAAGACCATCCCCAACCATATTCACGTCCATGCCGGTCACGCGGATAAACAAAATCCTCTGTCACAATATAGCCTCCCATCTCCAAGCGGGACAAATAAGCATCAAATTTACCTCGCATCTTCGGTCCGGTAAAGCCACATGCCGCACGTAACTCACGAGTAATCAAGCTCCCTTCATTTCTAAGAATATCCAGAATACTCTCTTCTATGCTTCCCTCTTGTGGATAAGGATAAATACTCCTTCGATAATTACAAAAATCCGGCCACCACTCCCGGCTGACAAACCCCGCCTTTCGATTAAAGAATTTGCCATAAGCACAACCGCTTTCCTGCAAAATAGAGCCTTTCCATTTCCAAAGCGGCCACTCCCAACTGCCATCAGGAAGTTTGGTGTACTGACAATCCTCATCCACAACTTCTTCTGCAGACCATCCCAAGCCCATATTTAACAAAGGCAGAAACCCCACCTCGTTAATATAGTCAATCAGTTCCAAAGAAGAATGCAATAAGTTTTTCTTCATAATATTCCTCCGCTTAAACCAATGTCCTCTGAAAAACTATTTTAAAACCTGCTTTAAAGATAGTAAAAGTTTTGGTAATTAAAATCAGTCAAGGGAGTATGATGCTGATCAAAATCCCGCATACGCTGCGGGAAATCCATCAAAGGAATGTCTTCATCCAATAATTGGCGGAGCCGTAGACCCAACAGTTCATTCTCCTGTTTCAGTTCCTCTGGAGTCGTTTCCACTCCATAATATTCCGCCTCACTCATTTCTGTAATAATCATTCCGGAGAAAAGCCCGTGAAGCCCTTCTGCCTGTGCAAACTGAAAGGCATGGCACCATATCCCCACCAGATTTCCCCCGTGACGACGCAAAGCATAAGCATGTGTGTGAGATACTATGAGGCGGTCAAAATCATCCGCTTCATCATTTTCGCGAGAAAACAATCCCTGATCGGAACCGTGCCCCAGCAAAAGTATTCTCTCCTGCCGGGAAGTATGGAACAAGGCACGGTTTATCTCCGCACTACTAAAATTCTGATCAAGCAAACGCACTTGCTGCCCTTCATACAGGACAGCAAGCATGCGTGTCGTTCTGTCTTTCGGATGTATTACTAACATAATCAAATATCCTGATCCCGTACTGTATAATATAAAGGATGATACGTGTCTCCCTCCCAATAAGCAATTGGATGCATTTCGGGATACAACTTGTTATAGTTCCCTTTCAAAAGTTTTCTTTTCTCAAGCATGGCCAGTTTGTCCTCCAGTTCAGCCCGAGTAGAGGCAAACACAAAGTTATGGTAATAACGGTTTTCCGTTGCATAATCCGAAGTATCAAAGCAAGGATAACGCTCCGAATCCTCACCTACCCAAACCCCATCCTTGGGTTGTTCGCTACGAGCATATTGCATGAGTTCTTCTACCCCATGGAATGTAGTGCCCCACACCTGCAGAGCATCCGTACAACCTATCTCTTTGACTTCCACGGTCTCCCTTCCAAAGGCAAACAATTGAACCTGACGCTGGTAACCAAACTCCTTTCTTGACTGCAGCCCCCATTTTATCTCAATGTTCTGCTCATTATAGGATTGAAAGATGTCCACCAAAGCCTGTATCTCCTCTATATGAATCGGATTATCTTCCCCATAAACAAAGTTCAGAATAATCACGGAAGGTTTCAGAGAAAGATTGCTGTCCAAGTTATGAAAAGCCTGCTGACAAAGTTCCGGAATCAAAGCCTCATCCTCCACTTTTACCGCAAGCAAGGGACGCCTGTAACGGACGGCAAACAAAAAGTCATTTATGTCCAGTTGAACAATGCCTTGCTGTAAAGCGACCTCATAAATGTACTCCTTCGTAATCTCCCATTCTTTTGTCAATATCTGAATCATAATCTTATCTTTCCAACTAATTTCCTAAGTTTACCTTCGCCAATCAACGGCGCATGAGGATCTTCCGGCCATACAATCAGGAACTGCCCCGGTCGTAAAGTGACGTAAGTAGTCGGCTGATCGCCATACAAAGCATAATCACCCTCTTTCTGATAAGCCTGCCTTTCGTTCTGAAGGTCTTCCAAAGCCTTCCAACCAACGGTTTCTTCTCCTTCCAACAACACATGAATGTCAATATAATCACGGTGCACTTCCAACACCTGATCCTCAGCCTTTACACAAGACGGATTGACATTATTAATAAACAGACAGTCACCATCCAACTCAATACGGCCGCACTCCGTATGCAACAAATCATGACTCTTTACATAGTCAAAAAACTTTTTGAACAAAGGATGCAACGCCTCTATGCGGGCGCTATTCTGTAAATTTGAAAGTATCATAACGTAAAAATATTCGTGAATAATCGTTTTTAATCAGCATTATCTGTTTTGGGACGCAGGAATATCAACTGGCAGCATACCACCACAGCGATAACTATACTCAGCATGGCAAAACCCATACCCAGATTACCTCCGTCGGTCCATTGTCCCAACAAATCCGTAATAGCAGCTCCGGCAAATACTCCGGTCATATTCATCACCCCATAAGCCGTAGCACGCCGGCGAGAAGAAACAAACTGGCAGAGAATAGGCATATTGTTGGCATCGAACATACCAAAACCGATACCAAACAACAAACCGGCACCGACAACGGAAACAATATGATGTCCCATTCCCAACAACAAAAGAGAAGGAATAGTCAGGCCCAGACCAATGGCACTGGTATATACACGTCCCTTGAGATTCTTCTGTACCCAACGGTCGGAAAGACTTCCCCCAAACAGCACACCGACAAAAGACGACAAGGCGATGGTAAAGGTAGATATCGGACCGGCCTCAGACATCGGAAGATTCAGATTCTCAGAGAACAGTGTCGGAAGCCAGTTCTTGGTTGCCCATCCCGGAAGACTGGATGCAGCAAAGTAAAGCAAAATAATCCAAAAGGCAACACTACCTGTCAGTTTTTTCAGACTCTGCCACAGGCTTTCTTTAGGCTGTACCGCTGATGGCTGTATCTTCATTTCCACTTCTCTTTTTTTGTCTCTCAGAAAAACGACAAGCAAGAAGGCATAAAGAATACCTATGATTCCGAACCAATGAAAAGTGGTCTGCCAGGAAAAAGCTGCGGCTACCGTGGCTCCGAAACCACCGATGGCCTGACCGGTATACAAACCGGTCATGTGAAGACCGACAGCCAACGAGCGCGAACGACCGGAATGATAATCAGCGATGAGAGACAGTCCGGCCGGAATATACAAAGCTTCGCTCACTCCCATCAAGGCACGCAGCCAGTAAATCTGCTCAAAAGTCTGGGCAACACCCATCAGATAGGTAACCGACGACCACACAAAAAGACTGCCCACTATCAGCCATTTCCGGTTAAAACGGTCACCAATCATTCCAGCCACCGGACTCATCAGTCCATAAATCCAAAGAAATATAGCCATCAGCCTTCCGAAATTCGTTGCCGACTGTAACTCTACAATATCAATCTGCATAGAGTCCTTCATGGTACTCAACATCTGCCGGTCCATGTAATTCAACAAGGCAACTCCCCAAAGCAAGGCCACCACAATCCAAGGATATATTTTTTTGTTTTTCATGATTTCTAAGAAGATAATTAAGTTATTTCATGGTTTTCATAAAAATGATTCTGTGCAGACTTTTTGGTCCGCACAGAATCGTTCTTTTGCGGGATTACAATCCGGCCAGTATTTCCTGACAAAGCGTATAGGCTTTGGTCATCATGCGAGGAATGTGGAACGGTCCTTTAAAAAGATTTCCCTTTGCCGGTTGGGCAACACTTCCGTCACGATGCAAATAACCGTACCATTCGCCATATTCAGAATCCGGGAAATGGGCATAAGTCCAGTCACTGATCATACGATGCATCTTCAGATAACGCTCATTACCGGTCAGCTTATAAGCATAAAGAGTGGCAATAATAGCCTCAGTCTGCGGCCACCAGAATTTCATGTCCTGAGCATAGTCCTGAGAAGGCAGATTCTTGCAGTCGCGGAAATTGATGATGCCTCCATACTGCTCATCCCAGCCCCAATCCCAAGACCAGTCGAGAATGGTCAGCGCCAGATCCGTCAGTTCCTTGTCACCTCCACGGGCCTCAGCCACATCAAAAAGGAACCAAGCCGTTTCGATGCAATGTCCCGGGTTAATGGTGCGGCCACTCAAAGTGTCTATAAACTCACCATTAGGACCTACCGTTTCAAGCAAAGCCTTGAATTCCGGATGCATAAAGTAAGTACGAAGAGCATGAACAGATTCATCAATCTGAATATCCAGTTCCGGATCCTCAATCACCTTCTTGATACAAGAAGCCACATTGATCATAATCATGGTAATGGAATGTCCCTGGCATTGTACTGTAGGCAGATATTTAGGTTCCAGAATGCCCGGGGTGTTCAAGAAGCGACGCATATCCTTGAAGACAGCCAGTGCTTTACGGGCATATTCGGCATCACCGGTAGCCGCAGCATATTCAGCCATCGCAATAGCCGCAAAGCTCTCGCTGAACACATAACGGCGCAGACGTAAAGGAGTACCGTCGGCCGTCACCTCAAAATACATTCTGCGATTCTCGTCAAAACAATATTTTTCGATAAAGTCCAAAGTAGATTTTGCCGCATCCAACCATTCCTGATTTTGAGCTACCTGATTATAGGCAAAACTGCAAGTAAAGGCAAAACGGCCCTGAAACCACACCGACTTTGTGGTATCCATCAGACTGCCATCGCGGTTCAGACATGTATAGATACCTCCATGCTCCCGGTCGAGACCATTCTTGAGCCAAAAAGGCATAATGTTCTCAGTCAGGTCTTCCTTATATTTCTCAGCCCAATAGGCGAGATAAATTTTCTTATCCATACCAGTACTTAAAATTTATTACAACGCTCAAAGAAGTTAATCGCTTCAAGCTCCTGTTTCATCTTGGCTTCCTCCTCATCCGTCATGTTCTGGAATGGAGTTCTGTTCTTACCCAGATCCAGGCCGATCAATTTCATGATGCGCTTTCCGGCCACAATATTTCCACGATAATGACAAATCACATTGATAACCTCCTGTGAGAAGTTCTGGAGCTCGCGAGCCTTTTCCATATCACCGGCCTTCCAGGCGTCGATAATTCCTACCAGGTTGATGCCATTATAGTTGGTTGTGCCTCCGATACCTCCCTGTGCACCTCCCATAGCCAGCGAAGGAAGAATCGTTTCATCCTGTCCGTGGAGCATATCATATTTTCCATTCTTATACAAGCGGCACTGGTTGTACTCATAAATGCTCTCATAAGTATACTTGATTCCGGCAAAATTCGGAATACGTCCGTCAACAGCTTCCAACAAAGCGGTCATCGGCAGGAAAGCACCATTAAAAGCAGGTATATGATAGTAATAGAAAGGCAGATCCGGAGCACCGGCCGCAATCTCCTCACAATATTTCACCAATTCCTCGATACGGTTGATTTTCGGGAACGGAGGTGCCATGGCACCGATTCCCCACGCCCCGCATTTCTGAGCATGCTCTGCCAGCATCTTGCTCGACTTTACACAACAGCTTCCTACATGAACAATTACCTTAAACCCTTCGGGGGCAGCCTTAATCCACGCTTCGGTCAGTTTCATTCTTTCTTCGTCCGTAAGCATATAGCCTTCGCCGGAAGAACCGTTAATGAAAACACCTTTGAGTCCGTTTTTGGCCAGCATCTGAGCATAAGCGCCAATAGGTTCATAATTCACTTCTCCATTTTCATAAAACGGAGTAAAAGGAGCATCGATAAGTCCGATTATTTTTTCCATAATAAATGATTGTTTAAAGGGTTATATATTTTTCTCATTGAACACAGAAATCACATTTACCTCTGCACTGCGCACTCCGGGTTTTATCTCCCCGCAAACCATATACAGAAGACCATCCTTCTGAAGGAGCACACCACCGGCACGGGCAGCAGCCTCAGTACCGTCCAGCACCTGCCAGGTGCCCTGCTCCGGAGAATAAACCAATATATCACGATTAAAGCGATACCACTCCGGAGATTTCTTCATATAGTCCTCAGGAGCCCGACCTTCCAAAGCATCCTTAAAGATGCGGTAGTTGACTCCCCCTGTCAGAATCAGGTGCTTTGAAGTAGCCACCCCACTTCCACCAACCAAGCAACGCTGTTCGCCAGACGGAGTTTTCGGGAAAGCAGAACCGTGCTTCCACTCATTGCGAGCCACATCATAGCGCAACATATCAACAGACAAGACACAACTGTCCGGCCGAAGAGCTTCAAAACCTCCACACAGATACAAGGCGCTATCCTGAGCCAACAAAACAGGCTGTACCCGCATATTTCCCGGATAATCGGCCAGCTGTTTCCAGCCTTCCCCTTCCTCCGAACCGACTGTCAAAGCATATAATCTACGCCCGTGATCGTTCTGGTTTCCTCCTGTCAGATAAATTTTGCCCTGACTGTGCGCGGCTGCTCCATTGTCTATCGGTGCGGGCAACGAAGGCAAGCATCGGATGGCAAAAGAATCCTTTTCGGCAATCTTCTCGATCCGATATACGGCTGTCATGACAGAATCACTGTTCATTCCGCCCATACAGACCAGTCCCTGTTCTGTTTCCGCCATTGCCCCATAGGCCACCGGAAAAGGCAAGTCGGCCACATGCACCCAACGGGAAGCTGTGTCCGCTGTATTCAAAGCATAAACTTCACGGTAATAAACTTTCTTTCCCCCTTCTGCTGCCGGAACATCCGGAAAATTACATCCTCCGGCCACCACCATCCAATCGCCAATAAAACCGGCAAAAGGAGCAGAGACTCCCTTTGATATGGGATAATCGAGCAAACGGCTTGAAGAAACCTCTTTCTGCTGATGACAGGACAGCAGAAAGAACAAACATAAAAATCCCCAATAAATATTTTTGAGTGTCTTTTTCATGCCTCAATAATATTAAATCAACAATTACTACAAACGCAAAGATAGAAAAAATAGATAAACCACCCCATAGTTACGAAAAAAAATAATTAATTGGCTTTAATAAAGTTACTCAATAAAAATATTCTGGGCAAGTCATGGTATACATTCCTGAAAATCATATCAGAAAGTATTAAACGGCAGAAATGAAGAAGTATCTGGACAGGATTACTCCTCCCAAGTTTGTCGGCATCAACCTATAAATAATTAGCTTCGCTGGAGAAGACAACGAAAAAACAATCAGGTATATTAGCAATAATTTTTACAGAACGAATATGGTATCTATTGCAGTGCTACTTGTGGTAACGATGCATTGCTTTCTTCATTTTAAAGTCATCCAGAGAAGAATTCGCATAAATATACCGCATTTTCCTCCTCATTTTCTGCATATATGCAGAAAATATACACTTTATGAGAGCGTTTTTTCTGAAAACATGATCAAAAAATAAAAAAGTCTTCGGCATCAAAAAAAATAATCTTCAGCATGACTTCAGAAAAAGATGCCGAAGACTTAAAAATTCGTACATTTTGAGGATTTTCTTAGGCCAGATTAAGTTTTTTCATTTCTGCACAACATATTGTTTCTCATTGTAATAGCCTTATTTTATCTTCTGAGATTTTAATTTTTCGGATCAGAGGACGAGTCGAGCGAGAAATCGGAAGTCTCACCAGAGAAAAGAATCCAAAAGTATTCGGTAATACTATATCCGTTAAACAGTAAACTCTTCCGTTATTTCATATTGTAGTCTCTGAATATACGAAATACTTTTACACCTAAAAAATCAGATATATAATATGATTCGAACAGCATTCATGCGTTACGACTCAAGCATATTGCTACTTTTCCAAGAAGCAATATATCAATGTAATAAAATGATTAATACATAATTTGCAAGATGCAGCATATATGCACTATTGATTATCAATAGTATAGCGCTCTAAAAGGTACAACCAGCAGATTGACAAGTATCTAATAATGTGTAAGTTAGTGATTTTTAGCACCATTCTCGGCTTGTACCTCCATTTTGGAAAGTAAAAATAAGTGTAGTTTCTTGAATATCAAAATGTGCGGTACAAAAACATGTGAAAAATGGCGTTTTTTGATGAGAAAAGGTACAAAAATGGCTCTGAAACCAAAGTGAGAGTCAGAACCAAAATTTTATTATGATTTGAGCTATTTTTTACTTTTTGGAGCAATAATTATTCAATCTTACTATCAAATATACTATCAAAAGAACTATAAAAAAGTTGTATCTATACAACTATATGAAAAATTATCTGTATATTTAATTATTGATAATATAGAGACAATATGAAAAATTATCCAATTAAATACTTACATGGAGAAGTTAGTAAGATTTTCGCAACCTTGCAGGGTGTTGATTTTAATAATGCTGTTAAAAATGGATTTATCAATGATATCTTTGAAGCAGATACCGAGGGAAAAATAACAGAAACATCGCATATACTTAACAATAGAGTTCACTTGTCTATGGCCTTTTGCCAATACCTTTGGATATTTTGTAAAATAGGAATTCTTTTTTCGGATAACGACATTGTAAACGAATGCATTTCTATGATGACGGAAGATGAACAGAGGAAATTTTATCAAGAATTAGAATTTGCGAAAACGAATGCAGATCTTAATATTAAAGGTGTAAAAGAAGCTTTGTATGCAGATTCAGTTCTTAATCGTGAAGATGTTTTGCGTACAGCATCTGAACTTGTAGGATATGCAAATGAGATAAGTGAAAATGGAGCTTCAAATGAATTGAAGGAAAAACTTCTCAAGTATATTCAAGATCCAATATTCTCAATAGGAGTTAACGGTGCTTACACTTATGCTCTTGCTTTTATATTACTTCATGAATATTCTCATTTTGAATTAAGACATAATCAGACTGAAGGCCCCAAAAATGATGAATTAGATGCCGATTTCTCTGCTTTTTGGAGCTTATATTCAGAAGCAAAGAACGAGCAAGAAGCAAGAACAGTCGTAGTTGGAATGGTATGTTCTCTATCTACAATAGCAATCTTGCAGAGGACATGGCAGGAGACGGAAGAACATCCTTCGATAACAGAAAGAATAGAAAGACTATTGGATAGCGTTAATGACAAAGCAGAGTGTTTAGTAAAAGTAAAACATATGATTTGCTACTACATTCGCATTTGGGCATTCGTAACTGGATGTGGGGATTGCCCTGACTTTGTTGAAGGAGACTTAGACAAATCTTTTGATGAAATGTTTGAATATGTGAAGCAACATTAAACAATACATAAACAATCTGAAATATCTAAATAAAAATATACATATTATTTTTTCATGTAGATTGAAGTTTTTTAAATCTCTGATAAAACAGGCATGTAAATTGGATAAAATTTATCAAATAATACTTTTATATAAACTATGAGTTATATTATTCCCAATTGCTTTGCAATATCTTGAACTAGTTTAGCAAGAGGGCGTTTTAAAATATCATCCGATTTATCGTAATTACCTAAAATGAAACGATTAATATCTGCTTTCTGTGGAATAAAATTAAATCCTGAATTTTTTAAAGCTTTGATTGCAGATGTATTGTTAGCACGATATTTCCAAATTATTTCTTCAACTGTGTCATTAAAATTTTTATATAATTTATTTATGTGAAAATAATTATCATAATCATCAACTATTTGTTGTGGAGTACCTAAATTGGGGCCGAAAATAATACGAAGATCATCAGAATTTCCGGTCATACTATATTTAAGAAATGACTGCTTGTCTAATGTAAATTTAAAAGGAGATATATTTGATGTATTGTATAGTTGAAAAATAGGGCTTTTGTCACTCTTAATTTGATTACAGTGAGCGCAACATGGATATAAATTAAAAAAAGATGTCGCTAAATAAGGATACTTACTTTTGGGCATATAATGGTCAAGCGTATATGTAGAAAGATATGTTTTACTTCTACTCGTTTTACCTTTTTTTACAGATACGGCATACTGTGTTCCACAATATATACATGATTTTATGTTTAAGTTTTTCATATATTTCGGAAATATTTTTTCCCTTACATCGTCATACCCCATAGCATTAACAATATGCATATAGACTGCTTGGAACACTGAGTTATTACTTCCATCCTTCTGAGTTATATTTAACCTTATCTTCCGTGATAGATTTAAATTAGTAAAAAATGAAGCTATTCGTGTGATATAGTCATTAGGCTTTGCTGTAATTATATCCATATAATTATCAATAATTTGTTGTACATATGCAGCTTCTATAGTGAGATTTGCTCTATTTAGATCGTTAACTAAACGTGTTAATCTATCCTCTGGTTTATCCGCTAAACCTCTCAAGTCTTTGAGATAGTCATTTGCATACTGCTCTATTTCAGGTGTAATAGCAATTTGTATCATTCTATATCCTCCTCAATACGTTCAATTTCTGCTTTGTATAGCTCTATTTTGTCCTGTTTATAGATAAATTTACTATCACGATACATAGCCATTAATTGTTCTTTAACTAAAGGATCGCCAATGGTAAGAATAAAATGGCGTGCTTTTTTTGTCTCCCAATATTCATCATCATTAGTGCCATTGCTGAGATATTCTGTTAGATCTAATACTTTTCTACGGATAAATTCTCCCATAAAACCTTTATTAAGAAAAAAACTTTGATATAATATATCATTGACATTGGCACAAAATGGATTGATTTTTACTTTATTGTTCCAAACTTCTCCTTCGTTTAAATAAAGAATATTTTGTTGCGGGATATCACTCAGTATAAATGGAGAATGAGTTGATAATAAAATATTAAAGCTACAGTCTTCGTTTAGTTTCATCCGGCTGATGGTTGTAATAAGTTTATTTAAAAACTGTCGTTGAAAATCGGGATGGAAGCAAAGTTCTATTTCATCTAATAATAGGTTTATACATCTATATTTTACCCGGTTCTTCTCTGTAATAGACAATATATTTTTACAATGATATACAATGCTACTGAGAACGAATAGCATTTGCAACTCACCTGAACTTAATAATGAAATAGATATTGGACGTTCGTTAATCTTTTCTTTTTTAATGTTGTATCTATCTAAAATGATATCATGCTCGAAGAAGGATGGAGGCATATGTTCCATAATATCATCTAAATCATGATAATCTATTTTATCCTTTAAGTTTAAAACAGCTAAGAATGTGTCATAATCAGGATGCCCCATCAATAAATCATAATCAACTTTACGTCCGCTATAATTTGTGAGAAAATTTACCGTTTGCCTTAATTTAAGAGTAATATGTGATGAATCATTATGAAGTTCATAAATAAAATCCGCTAATTCAAAAAGTTCCCAAATTCCCTTTTCATTACCAGCTTCCGTGGCAAAACACAAACTGATTTTTGAAAAATCATCATAATCCCTATAAGCTGGATATGTACCGGCTATATTAAGTACCTTATATACAAGATATAAATAACCTATGAGTTTTAAATCGTCTTCATTGCCAGTGTACACGAAGTTATACGCTTCTATTATACAGCGAGCGTATGATTTAGATGAAGCCAATGATTTTTTAAATAGGTCAATTATTGTATTATAACGATAATTATAGTCATTATGGAATTTTTTCTCATCAACATCTGTTTTTAAATCCTTTATGCTGAATTTTTGCAATAGCGTATCTGGCCAAAAGATATAGTTGATGTTATTTAATTTGTAATTCTCTATAAATTCCAAGCTATTCTTTTCGCTATATTTTAAAATAGATATTAAACGGTTTTCATTCAAATAACTTTCTGTATCCATATCAAGAGTTCCATTATCACGATACGGATTTAATACAATAGGAATTCTGTAACCATCATTTTTGTGATAGAGGCACTTAATCCATGGATAACCTTCAGATTGCCCTAAGATTATTTCATCACCTCGATAGTTTTTTTCATAAAAAGCATGTATACTATAATTTATAACTAATGTATAAAATAGGTTCTTTGTAATTTCTAAAATTTTTTCATCCGTAGGTTTATCAATGTGTTCATAATCGTCGCCAAATTCATTGTTTGATATTCCAAAGACATATTTGTGGGAACCTATTTCTAATGCCATTGTTTCTCCTCTACTCTTGATACATCCAATTTCACGATTATATATAAAACCTAGGTCAGCATATATATTTTTAATATAACTGACTTTCATCGAATGTTCATTTTCTGAAATATGTTTGAAAAGCATATAAGCTAGATTATTCATTATCCGTATGATAATTTCAAACAATGTACTTTTCCCGCAACCATTTTTCCCGACAATCGCTTGTACAAATATGTTTTTCCCGAACAAATCATTTATAAACGAATCTCCATCGTTAGTGGTGTATTGGTTGAAGCAGTATTTTTCTCCTTCTTTTAGTATTTTTCTAATAGATGGAGCACACCCTAATTTAATTTCTATGTATGATAATAAAAATGACTTTAATTGTTGCATAGTTTTATTTTCATAATGACATTCAAATACAGGTTGCTTATTTTAAACGCCCTTTATTACAAACAAGAAATTGTCTAAATTTTATCTTTACACAACCTCTTGCAAAAAATAGTTTATTAAGCAACTCCTTTACAAGCCTATTGTATCTATTTTAATAATTCTAATATTTTTTTTAATTCATAAGGTTTTGAATATTCTTGTTCATTAAGGGTTGTTGAACAAACAGCTTGGATTGTAATTTCAGGATGTTTTAATAGAATATTTTTAAACAAAATAGTACTCTCTTTATTCAAACGGTAAGTCTGAGTTAATACCTGCCCATATTCTAACTTTAATGGAAATTTATATCGTTCACCTATGATGTTTGTTAAGTAGAAATTTTTAAAGTCATCATATGGAATAGATAATTCAAAATATGGGGAATTAATATATCTAGGCTCCTTACAAAGATTAGTTATATCAACATAAAAAGCAATTCCTTCTATTTTACCAGTTGGCTTTCCAAACATTGTCTCTATAAGTATCTTTACTCCAAATACCACATTTAAGACAGATTCAGATATATCATTTTTCTTTTTGTGATGATTTAACTCATGTAAAATAAAGTCTTTTGGATTATTAATTTCATCAATAATTACTTTGAGAACATCCTCGTATTTACTGTCATCTCTGATATCATCACCATTTCTTCCAGATAAAATAGAAGGGAATGATGTCTTAAATGTACCGGAACGGAGTATTGGATAATATTTTGTAGTGTCTATATCATTTAATACATCTGTGCTAATAATTGATTCTTCAAAGGCAACTCCACTATTTGAAGATGATTTAACTTTATATGTTTCCGTACCAATTACAAGTACACGATCTGCGATTTCTATTCCAATTTCCATAAAACGAGTTAAGGACATACCTTTAGGCAGATCTTGATCTATAAGTACATTCAAATTTCCTTTTTCTTTTAGATCATCTGCGAATTTTTTTACCCATTTCATATGTTCTGGATTGTCGTGGGAATATGATATAAAAATAGTTTTTGGCATTTTATTACGTTGTTTAGGTAATACTTAATTCTTAAAATTATTTTATAAAGTACTCAGTCTTTAGCCAATAGGCATAAATCGGGTCCTGGAACGAGATTTCACCAGCCTTATTATCCAATATATCATTCTTGATAAGGGCAGTCTTTGAGCGGGATATTGAGGTCGTTGAAGAGATTTGATAGCGATGCATCACTTCAGTCGAACTGATGGCTTTTTCGCAGGCAATAAGAGCCTTGAGATAATTCAGTTGCTGTGTGGTCAGTGTTTCGGTGATTGTTACAAACAACAGACTTAACTGCTCCACCAATGCTGTGTGCGCCTCACGTACGATTTCAACAGTACATACATCCTTTGTTCTGAGCCATGAAAGCTGTGCCAGTTGTTGTGCGTAGTATGGATGATTATCTACGAGTTTTGCAATCAAATGGCTTGCTTCATCGTCGATGTCCTTGCCAGTATCTGCGAAACGACTCTTGAAAAATTCCACAAGGCAAGGCGTGTCAATCTTATTGAGAAACATCAGGTTGCCGAACTTGTAGAAGGGTTTGGATGAGTCGGTAAACACTTCCATCATCATGTGGCGTTTGCTGCCATAGAGACAATAGGCCACACTTTGGTGCAGCTGCCAATGTGAACGTAGTTTTTTCTGGAAATAGTCTGGGTCTGTAAATTCCGCGATATTTTGGAACTCATCTACGCATATAACGATTTTCAGACCCTTCTTCTTGGCAATCTTTTCGGCAAGATCGAGCACCTCATCAGGGTTGCGCTTTACCTCCTCCCAATCAAAGTCGATTGAAACCTCGTTAGTAGGGTCTGTACCGATTGAAATCTTGGGAACAAGATGCGAAAAGAAACTCTTTGCACTCTCGATTGCCTCCTCCCATTTTGTGGAAGTGGCGGCAATAACCTTCTGGGCGAGCAGCGAATAAAAATACTCCTCGCTACGTACATTGAACAGATCGATATGACAGATTCGGAGGTTGCTGTCCTGCGCCATTGCTAATTTTGCGGCTTTATTTACAAGCGAACTTTTACCCCAACGGCGAGGAGAGATAATAATCGTGTTGATTAACGACGTAAAGTTCTGAACCAGGTCGGCTGTTTCTTTCTCACGGTCAGTAAAATTCTTCTCAGTAGCAATTTTTCCAAATATAAACGGAGTTTCCATAACGCTCTATTTTTGATTTGATGTACAAATATAATACATAAAATGTAACTACAAAAATAGTTGTTACAAAAAGCGTGTATACATTTATTGTTGTATTTTACTGATTTATGTCTTCTTTGTATAAATATCAAGGTAAAAGTTGTACAATCATAATGAGTTTCGCCTTACAGTAAGAAACAATATATTGTTTGTTATAGATGAAATACGAACTCTATGAATAATATAATAGCATTTAATATCTCAACGCCCAATAATGTTGGCAAAGCAGATTTCAACGGAAATAAATTCAAAAATTTATCTCTTTAATACATCATAAAATAAAGTAAAACTGCTATATTTGTATATTATATGATATGTTGAGCTATGACAAAAAGTACAATGGGTACCAAGTTGCCAAGAAA
>ENA-UESD01000411-UESD01000411.1-human-gut-metagenome-genome-assembly--contig:-NODE-411-length-40004-cov-33.956295_pt1 | contig 40004 bp, 37 predicted proteins | sample MGYA00242985_ERZ507986 | MGnify/ENA primary metagenome ERZ507986 (study PRJEB26167, sample SAMN06115408) | human gut metagenome | host: Homo sapiens | place: China:Guangxi | collected 2016-04-06... | reverse complement strand
CCGGCGGTATCCCATATCCGGATATTCCTGATGGATTTTCACGACCTCCTGTGCGACCTTTTCTCTCAGCAGTTCACGGCCGCTCTTAATATGATTCAGCCAGCCGTAATAAGCTGCCCTGGAGACCTTTGAGAGTCGGCAGAGACTTTCTATGGAGATGTTGGTTTCTTCATGGACTTCTTTTATGGCTTTAAAATCTCTGAGAAGGTGAGTAAGGCTGAATCCTTCGAGGAACGCAACCTTTCCTCTATCTCCATCTTTTTTTTTAGCAGGGCAATCTCTGCTATAAGATCCTTCTTCTCTTCAAGAAGTCTGGCATTCTCCTGACGCAGCCGTTCTTCTTCGGTCCGGGGCGTTTGGAGCCTGATTGGCTTTCCTCTGTAATCCTCAAGACCAACTTCTCCCATCTCCTTGAACTTTTTTACCCATGTGTAGAGTGTTTGGTAGGACATGTTGTACTTCTTGGCTATCTTGTTGTAATCGCATCCACTGGCGATGCACTCCTGAACGATTCTGACTCGCTCTTCCTTGACCGATTGCTGGCGTTTGCCCATAAGATCTCCTCCTTCAGAAACGAGGTCTGTCAACTTATGCTCATTATACGCCTCAATCCATGTTTTAAGGGAGAGAGTGCCGGAAATTCTGTATTTGGCACAGACGGAAAGCATGGAAACGCCGCCTTTAAGATATTCCTTTACGGCCTGGATCTTCATCTGATTGGAGTAGTAAGACAAATGCTGCCTGGGCCGCAATCCCTTAAAGCCCTCCTCTTTATACCGGAGAACCCATTTTCTGAATGTTATGCGGCTCATATGAAGATTTTCAGCTGCCTGGGTAATCGTAACACCCTGATAGAGATATGAAGCAATCTGGTCTAACATTTCCTCCGGGGACGCTTTGGTTTTACATGGCATAAGAATGACCTCCTAATATATTTATGATATTATTCTGTCTTTCTTGTTGAATCATACCAAAGGTGTCAGCGTAGCTGACGGATACAGTAGTTATCGAGCAAAGCGAGGTTTTGAGGTTTTCAGATAGAGTCGATAAATACATTTGTTAGATAACCCTCTGATGGCATATTCCAATAGAAAAAGGAGCTGTGGCAAAATGATTGCACATTTTGTCACAGCTCTCTTTTTAATTACTTCAATTTCCATCCGGATTTCTTGAGTGTCATGACAATCGGTACGACGATGATGCCGGATACGAGTGCTTCCGGAACACCGTTCATGCCAACAATGCCAAGAATCATAGCGCCGACTGCTTCGACGGAAATTCCTCTGGCTGCTGCATAAGGAGCGCCGACCAGGAGGAAGAAGGATCCGAGGAAGAGGATCGTATTCGTCAGGGAACCTGCAACAGCTGCAATGCCGGTGCGGAGCGCCGTTCCGCAGGGAAGACGGCGGTAAAGTGCCCATACAACGAGCGCGATGCAGATACGCGGCACAATGCAGATGAATGCGTCATAGAGCACACTGTACTGCAGGGCGAACTGCATCAGAAGGCTTGGCGCACGAAGCGTCTGCAAAAAAGAAAACAGCCCGAACAGGACTCCGACGACGACACCGACCTTTGGTCCGGCTACAATCGTTCCGATGATAGTGGGAATGTGAAGGATCGTCGCATTCATGACGATCAGCGGGATGAACCCGTACCCCGTGATTCCCAGGAAAATGGTGATCCCGGCTAAAAGCCCTGAGATCGTGAGTTCTCTGACGCTCATGAAAGAGCGGTACTCCTGTGGCGGCTGACTGATTTTTTCCATATTGAATTTTCCTCCGTTCTTACTCCTGCTCAGATATAAGCCGTATAAATTTAGGGGATATACCAGCTTTACTGTCCAGTTCACTACGTGATACCAGCCTTGCAAATCATTCGTAAAGCCTCTTTATCCGCCATTAGTTATTATAGTGAGACAGAACCTGTTGTCAACCTTTCGGCCTAAAAGAAATTTTCTATGACTACAGGTCTTAAATTACAGAAACGGACTCATGACAAAAGAAAAACGGCGCCGCGTGGGCGCCGTAAAACTTTATTCCTTGAAAATCCAGTTTGTGAGCTTGTCTGCTCCCCAAATGGAAAATCCGGTCAGCCAGAGGTCGGAAAGGTACGGGAAAATGGAAAGATAAGACGGATCGCCATACGCTCTCCAGGAACCGGTCGACGGAAGATGCGTCGAAATGATGAACGGGATGAAGGCAAGCATCAGCCAGAATACAGCGGTGAAGATCGTCTGCACGGCTCTCCTCCCCTTCGATCCGTCAAACTGCGTAAAAAGATAGATGCCAAATGTCATCATGGCAAGCGCTATCTTCATCCAGAAGGAAATCGTCATGACTTCCATCAGGAAAAGCATGCCGGTAAAAGGATCGAGACGCGTTTCCCCTATGGCAAAGAGAACGACCATGGAAATAAGGAGCGTCCCCGGAATAAGCCCTGTAAAGAAAGCGGAAGCAAGCCAGCGGTACTTGAGTCCCCCTTTTTCTTTCAGGGAGTGGTACAGGGCTGCCAGCATATAATCGATTGGAACCGTGATGAAAGCAAAGAAGAGCAGTACTAGAAATACACCGATGCCGGTCGGGATCGGATTCGTTTTCCATGCAATGTCTGCTTTCGTCAGATAGTTCCAGAATACAACCACCTGCACGATGACAAGAGAGATCCACACAGGAAGATGGATGATGCCTCTTGCGGGACCCACTTCTGCGCCATAGCCTTTATTCTGGATGACAAAGAAGAAGAAAGGAAGAACCAGTCCCAGAAGCCAGTAAGCGCCAAGGCCTGCCGACAGGGAAAATCCGGTATGAGCAATGAAGCCGCCGATTCCCCACGGGACAGTCAGTGCTGCCATCCACAAAGGCTGCAGCCAGAATTTTTTATCTTTAAACATACTATCACCTCAATGGTATTATTGTATCACTAATGGGAAAGCCTGAAAAAGATCAAACGAAAGGAGGGTGCGGCGGCACCTGCCGGATGCATCCTCCTTCATTGGAGTATTTACTTTTTCTTTCTTCCCCTTGTGCCCTTCTGCGCAGGCTTGTCCTTTCTCTTCTGGCGCATGTTCTTGCCCTTATGGCCGAGAGCTTTGTGCTCCTTGCTCTTTGTAGGCTTGTACATGCCGGGAATGACGACCTTCTTGGCAGGTTTTCCCTGTCTGACGCGACGGACATTGCCCTTCTCGTCATAACGGGTGATTGTTTCGGAAATGGACTTTTCAAGTTTCCTCAAAAGAAGTCCGTCTTCCGGAGTGGCATAGGTAATAGCGATGCCGGATGTGCCGGCTCTTCCCGTACGTCCGATTCTGTGGACGTAGTATTCCAGATTTCTCGGGATATCATAATTGAATACGTGCGTGACGCCTTCGACATCAAGACCGCGTGCCGCAATATCTGAAGCGACAAGGACCTGGATCTTTGCCTTTTCAAATTCGCGGATAACCTGGTTCCTCTGGCTCTGGCTCATGTCGCCATGGATTTCATCGACGACGAAATTCGTTTCTTCCTGCAGCTTCTCAGCGAGCTCATGCGCGCCTTCGCGCGTGTTGCAGAAGACGACTGCCATGTACAAGTTCATTTCATTCAGATGCTTCAGGAGCAGTTTGAACTTGTGCGGTTTCGTCGTTTCATAGACTCTCTGGTCGACGGTGGATGCCGCTGCCTTCTCCGCAACGTCGATGTAGACGGGCTGGTTCATGTACTTCCTTGCGAGGCGCTTTGCGTCATCAGGCATCGTTGCAGAGAAAAGGAGGACCTGACGCTTCTTCGGTGTTTCATCAACAAGCGCTTCGATATCTTCCCTGAATCCATTGGCAAGCATCTGATCTGCTTCATCAAGGATGACTGTCTTTACATTGGACAGATCGAGGCTTCTTCTTCTGATATGGTCGAGAAGACGGCCAGGAGTGCCGATAATGACAGCCGGATCGCGTTTCAGCTTGCGCAGCTGGTTTTCGATCGTGCGTCCGCCGATGATGTCAGCAGCGTCGATATCGAGCTTGATGGCAAAGGGGCGCAGCACATCAAAAATCTGTCTGGAGAGTTCTCTCGTCGGCGTCATGATGAGGACCTGCGTCGTATTCTTTTCTGTATCCACTCTCTGGATTACAGGCAGCAGGTAGGCAAGCGTCTTGCCCGTACCTGTCTGGGAACGGCCGATGACATCCTTCCCCTTGAAAATGGAAGGAATGGAAGCCTCCTGGATCGGGGTCGGCTTCACGATCCCCTGCAGTTTCATGATATCTGTTAAAGCAGCACTCACGCCGAGTGCGGTAAATGCGTTCATATTTCCTCCTGTCAAACAAAGACAAACATTTTATTTATTATACCATAAAGGACTTGTGACCTGCCTTGCATGGAAAATGCCATCTTTGACAGGAGGCGAGCACCTTCTTCCCTTCATGAAACAAGAAAAGGCGAACTCCGATAGAGTCCGCCTTCCCCTATAAAGTAATTGTCAGAGACAATTATTTCATTTCTACTGTTGCGCCAGCTTCTTCGAGCTTCTTCTTCATTTCTTCAGCTTCAGCTTTAGCTACGCCAGTCTTAACTTCCTTCGGAGCGCCGTCTACGATAGCTTTAGCGTCTTTCAGGCCGAGTCCGGTGATTTCACGAACTGCTTTGATAACCTGGATCTTCTGAGCGCCGACATCCTTCAGGATTACGTCGAATTCAGTCTTTTCTTCTTCAGCTGCTGCTGCTGCCGGAGCTGCTGCTGCAACTGCTACCGGTGCTGCTGCGGAAACACCGAATTTGTCTTCGATTGCTTTTACGAGTTCGGAAAGTTCGAGTACGGACATTTCGCTAATGGCGTTAAGGATTTCTTCGTTTGTCATTTTAATTTCCTCCATGGAATGTTTTATTTATGCGTAGATCTTACGCAGATTCTTTCTGTTTACGCACTGCTTCGATAGCATATGCGAATTTCTGGATATTTGCGTTGAGTGCACGTGCCAGTCCTGCGATAGGAGCCTGGAGTGTTGCTGCAACCATACCCAGCAGCTGTTCTCTGGATGGTAGATCTGCCAGAGCCTGAACGCCTTTTGCATCGATGACTTTGCCATCGAGAAGGCCAGCTTTTACAACGACTGCTTCGCTCTTGGTTTCAGCCAGGAATTCTTTCAGTGCTGCTGCCGGTGCTACCGGATCGTCCTTGCAAACTGCAAGACCGTTCGTGCCCTGAAGCAGATCATCGAGACCTGTGATTCCAAGATCGTTAGCTGCGATGCGGGTCAGTGTGTTTTTAATGACCTTGTATTCAACACCGTGTGCCAGGAACTTACGGCGCAGCAGCGTCGCGTTCTTAACGTCGAGTCTGTTGAATGTTACAAGTACGACGCCCTGGTAACCAAGTTTTTCCTTCATTTCTTCAACGACGGTAACCTTTTCAGGACGAACGTTAACTTCATACTTTTCTTCGCTCATAGTACACCTCCTCTGCTAGTGTGTTTTTATTATTTATCACGTTAGCTAAAACGACCCCGCAAGCCTGCGAGGTCGTGTACCGGTGTTTCCAGTACTCAGCCTCGGGAGGCGGGCATATGCCCATTAAAAATTAATTACCGCCGGTCTTAAGCTAAGTGTAAATAGACTTATTGAGCTTTCGGTGCAGCTACAGCCTGGATGTCCAGGTGGATTCCCGGGCCCATGGTGGAGCTGATGGTCAGGCTCTTCATGTAGTTACCTTTTACAGAAGCTGGACGAGCCTTCTGAATGGTATTGAAAATAGCGAGCAGGTTCTGTTTCAGTTTATCTTCGTCGAAGGATACCTTGCCGATGATAACCTGTACGTTGCCGGCTTTATCGGTACGATACTGTACCTTGCCGCCTTTGATTTCGTTGACAGCTTTTGTAACGTCCATGGTTACGGTGCCAACCTTCGGGTTTGGCATGAGGCCTTTCGGTCCGAGTACACGGCCCAGACGGCCAACAACAGCCATCATGTCCGGTGTAGCTACTACGACATCAAAGTCCATCCATCCCTGCAGGATCTTGTCAGCGAGTTCTTTTCCGCCAACGTAGTCTGCGCCTGCTGCCTTAGCTTCGTCTTCCTTGTGGTCTTTTGCGAACACGAGGACTTTCTTTGTTTTGCCGGTGCCTGCCGGAAGTACGGTAGCGCCGCGGAGCTGCTGGTCAGCATATTTCGGGTTGATATTCAGGTTGAAAGCAGCTTCAACGGTTTCGTCGAATTTTGCGGATGCTGCTTCTTTTATAAGCTTCACAGCTTCGTCGATGTCATAGAGTTTATGACTGTCAACGATGGCTGCTGCGGCTTTCTGTTTCTTTGTCAGTTTTGCCATTGTTTCCTCCTTTGTGGTCATAAGGGATTTCCCCTGCCACTAACGGGTCAGTCTTAGTCTACAACTTCGATGCCCATAGAACGGGCTGTGCCTTCTACAAGGCGCATTGCTGCTTCTACTGTATTTGCGTTCAGGTCAGGCATCTTTGTTTCAGCGATTTCCTTAACCTGAGCTTTGGTGACCTTGCCAACTTTCTTCTTGTTCGGTTCACCAGAAGCCTTTTCCAGACCAGCTGCCTTCTTCAGAAGAACTGCTGCCGGAGGAGTCTTACAAATGAATGTAAAGCTTCTATCTTCAAATACTGTAATTTCTACAGGGATAATCAGGCCTGCCTGCTTAGCAGTACGATCGTTAAAGTCTTTAACGAAAGCCATGATGTTAACGCCTGCCTGGCCGAGGGCCGGGCCTACTGGCGGAGCCGGGGTAGCTTTACCTGCCGGTACCTGCAGTTTTACAATTTTAGAAATTTTCTTTGCCATGTGTTACACCTCCTTATCCTTTTAGGAATGTGGTACTTACGGGCTGTAACGGGCCCTCCCACTGTGAGACGAGCCTAGTTCAAGACAGTCTCACAAACTTATGATCAAAGCAGATCGAATGAACCCGCTTCGAGCTCGATAGTAGTCGTCGTGCCAAAGTTGCTGATATCCGCTTTGACTTTGCTCTTGTCATCGGATACTTGCAGCACTACTGCGGTACGATCTTCAAAAGGTCCCTTGGTGATACGGATGCGGTCCCCTGTCTTGACGTCAGTCGTTGGCTGAGCCTTCTGTCCGTTGCCATTAATGATGCGTTCTGCTTCTTCATCAGAGAGCGGAATCGGCTTCGTAGTTGTTCCGACAAAACCTGTAACACCAGGCGTGTTTCTTACGACATACCAGCTTCTGTCATTGACTTCCATCTGGATCAGAAGATAGCCAGGGAAAACCTTGCGGGATACAGTCTTTACCTCTCCATTCTTTTCTTCCTCTTCATCCTGAAGCGGCAGAAGGATCTGAAGGATTGTGTCATCCATTCCCATGGAATGAACTTTTCTGGTCAGCGTATCCTTGACCTTATTCTCGTATCCGGAGTATGTATGAATTACATACCAGCGGATGTCTTTCTGGGAGCCTTCGGAAGGTTTGCCGATTTCAGTCGGCGCGCTGACTTCCGGTTGTTCTTCTTTTGAAATATTCTTGTCTTCAGCTTCGATATCCGGCATAGTCTCTCTCCTTTCAGCCCACAGCGTTGACTAATAACTTGGAGAGGCCCATGAATACGAAGTCTACTGCAACGATCATAATGGATACCAATACCACGGACACAATGACGGCAACGGTATACTGAATCATCTGTTTTCTAGTCGGCCAGATGACCTTCTTCATTTCCATCTTGGTTTCTTTGAAAAACCTTGTCCAGGACTGATTGGCTTCCTGTGCTTTCGCTGCCGATGTTTGACGCTTCGCCTTGGCCATACTCACACCCCAGTTCTAATGAAAGAAATAATTATTTCGTTTCCTTATGAAGAGTGTGTTTGTGGCACCATTTGCAGTACTTCATCATTTCGATACGTTCAGTCGTATTCTTCTTGTTCTTGTTCGTACGATAATTGCGGCGCTTGCATTCTGTGCATGCAAGAGTAATTCCTTCACGCATTATTTACACCTCACTCAATCTTTCTCGGCCCACGGCCAATTAACATGCTTAAACAGTATATCACACGCTTTTCACGTAAGTCAATACTGCACTTAAAAAAGCCGGGCCATCCCAGCGAAACTATTGTAACACATCCCCTCACAAAGTACAATTCTTTATTTTTGATTTTTATCGTCTTTTTTACAAAAGAGTACGAATCTGAAAAAGCAAGAAAATACCGGAGAAAATCATGCGTCCTCTGCGCAGGCCGGCTCTTTCATTTCCCTCTTATTTCCTTTCTCTTTTATTTTTTCATTATTATAAAGGGATATTTTCACTGGAAATTTTTTGAAATTTTGATGCGAAAGTTTCATTTTGAAATCATTTTTCCTGGAGATATTACCATTTTCTTTTCTGCTGCTCTGTTTTTTGCGCAGCAGGAAGAAATTTGATTTGAGCATTTCTTTCTTAAGTGAGGATATAAATATGAAAGAGATACTGCAGATGGAAATGACAAGATGGATTTTGGGGAGGAGGTTGGGACTATACAATCTCACTTCACGCAAGAGAAAACCTTACAACCAGCCTACGGCTGAAGGAGATGAACCTCCTCAGGCGCATGCGCGCCAGCTCCCCCTACGGGGCGAGCTCTGACACCCTTAAACCAAGGCTAACGCCTTGAGGAAGATCAAAACCATACAACCGCAGCAAGAGCAATACAAATGAAAACCATATGACCAGCAGAGCTGTGGGAAGAATCAAAACCTTAAAACCAGCCTGCGGCTGTAAGAACTACAACTCATCCGTCGGCTGCGCCGACACCTTCCCTGAAGGGCAAGGTTAACCCCCTTAAACCTCACTTCGTTCGAGAATATACTATACAACTCGCTTCGCTCGAGGCAATCAACCCTATCTGCCCGGCCTTTTTAGAAACTGCACCCCTTTTGCCCTCCGGGCACTTCCCTCCGTTGGGGGCAGCTTGCGATGTGAAATGAAAAAATCGATGATTTTGTTTTGAACTTATATAGGCACCTTCCCCGTCTGGGAAGGCAAGTATTGTGCAGAGACGCATCAATGTTTCCGCACGCAAAAAGACCGTGAAGAGTGATTGCTCACTTTTCACGGTCTTTTATTTCAGATTTCAAATAGTCTCAAAAAAGAGATTATTTTGCGATCTTAGCTACAACGCCTGCGCCAACGGTACGGCCGCCTTCGCGGATAGCGAAACGCTGGCCTTCTTCCATAGCGATCGGGGTGATGAGCTTAACGCTCATTTCTACGTTATCGCCTGGCATGCACATTTCGGTGCCTTCCGGAAGGGTGATGTCGCCGGTTACGTCGGTGGTTCTGAAGAAGAACTGTGGACGATAGCCGTTGAAGAACGGTGTATGACGGCCGCCTTCATCTTTGGTCAGAACGTATACCTGAGCGGTGAATTCTGTGTGCGGATGAACGCTGCCTGGTTTGGAGAGGACCTGGCCTCTTTCGATGTCTTTACGATCAATACCACGGAGCAGAGCGCCGATGTTGTCGCCTGCCATAGCCTGGTCGAGGGTCTTTCTGAACATTTCAACGCCGGTTACGACGGTTTCGGTCGGTTTTTCCTGCAGGCCGACGATTTCAGCCGTGTCGCCGACTTTGACGGTACCACGTTCAACTCTGCCTGTAGCAACTGTGCCACGGCCGGTGATGGTGAATACGTCTTCGACTGGCATCAGGAATGGTTTATCAGTGTCACGTTCCGGAGTCGGGATGTATTCGTCAACAGCCTTCATCAGGTCACGGATCTTCTGTTCATCTTCCGGGTTGCCGTTCAGAGCGCCGAGAGCGGAGCCAACGATAATCGGCACTTCATCGCCTGGATAGTCATAGGAAGAGAGGAGGTCTCTGATTTCCATTTCTACGAGGTCGATCAGTTCCGGATCGTCTACCTGGTCAGCTTTGTTCAGGAATACAACGATAGCCGGTACGCCTACCTGCTTAGCGAGCAGAATGTGTTCGCGGGTCTGCGGCATCGGGCCGTCAGCTGCGGATACTACGAGGATAGCGCCGTCCATCTGAGCTGCGCCGGTGATCATGTTCTTGACATAGTCAGCGTGCCCTGGGCAGTCTACGTGTGCGTAGTGGCGGGTTTCGGTTTCGTATTCAACGGTGGAGGTGTTGATTGTGATACCACGAGCTCTTTCTTCCGGTGCTTTATCGATGGAAGCGTAGTCGAGGAAGTTTGCTTTGCCTTCTTCAGCCAGAACTTTGGTGATAGCAGCGGTCAGGGTTGTTTTACCATGATCGACGTGGCCGATGGTGCCGATGTTAACATGCGGCTTGGTTCTTTCGTAATGTGCTTTAGCCATTGTAAGATTTCTCCTTTAATTATTTGTTTCCGAGTCTTTCTTCAGTAATCTGCTGGGAAATAGCTTTCGGAACTTCTTCATAATGATCGAATGTCATGGTGAAGGTACCGCGGCCCTGTGTGGAGCTGCGGAGGCCTGTTGCGTAGCCGAACATTTCGGACAGCGGAACGAAGCCTTTGATTCTGGATTCGCCGTTTTCTGTTTCCATGCCTTCAATACGTCCGCGACGGGAGTTGAGGCCGCCGATAACGTCGCCCATGTAATCTTCCGGAACGTCAACTTCAACGCTCATGTATGGTTCGAGGAGGACAGGATCTGCCTTCTTAGCGCCATCTTTGAACGCCATGGAGCCTGCAACCTTGAATGCCATTTCGGAGGAGTCGACATCATGATAGGAACCGTCATAAACGGTAACTTTGATATCAACCATCGGATATCCAGCTACAACGCCGTCCTGCATAGCAGCTTCGACGCCGGTCTGAATCGGGTTGATGAATTCCTTAGGAATAACGCCGCCGACGACTGCGTTTTCGAAGGTGAAGCCTTTGCCAGCTTCCTGCGGTTCGAGACGCAGCCAGCAGTGACCGTACTGACCATGACCACCGGTCTGACGAATGAATTTGCCTTCGGATTCGACGGACTTGCGGATGGTTTCGCGGTAAGCTACCTGCGGCTTGCCTACGGTGCATTCAACGTTGAATTCACGTCTCATGCGGTCAACGATGATGTCCAGATGGAGTTCGCCCATGCCGGAGATGATCGTCTGGTTGGATTCTGGATCGGTATGTACTCTGAATGTCGGATCTTCTTCAGCCAGTCTCTGGAGAGCATTGCCCATCTTTTCCTGGTCTGCTTTGGTCTTCGGTTCAACAGCAACGGAAATAACCGGTTCCGGGAATTCCATTTTTTCAAGGATAATCGGATGATCTACATCACAGAGTGTATCGCCTGTGGTTACATCCTTGAAGCCTACAGCTGCAGCGATATCGCCGGTGTAAGCTACGTCGATTTCCTTACGGTGGTTAGCATGCATGAGGAGGATACGGCCTACGCGTTCCTTCTTGCCCTTTGTGGAGTTGAGGACGTAGGTGCCCTGATGCATTTCGCCGGAGTATACACGGAAATATGCGAGTTTGCCAACGAATGGGTCAGCCATGATCTTGAATGCAAGAGCAGAAAGCGGAGCATTGTCGTCTACCGAGCGTTCATCTGGTTCTCCGTCGAGGCTTGTGCCTTTAACCGGCGGGATGTCCAGCGGGGACGGGAGGTAGTCGAGGACTGCGTCCAGCAGGAGCTGGATGCCTTTGTTCTTGTATGCGGATCCGCAGAATACCGGGAACAGTGCGCAGTCAAGAACCTGCTTACGGATGGAAGCTTTGATTTCGTCGATGGTCAGTTCCTGGCCGTCGAGGTATTTTTCCATCAGTTCATCGCTGCCTTCAGCAGCAACTTCGCAGATCTTGTCGCGGAGTTCTTCAGCCTGATCTCTCAGGTCTTCCGGGATTTCTTCTACATGGATGTTCTGTCCAAGGTCGTCTTCATACATTTCAGCCTTCATTGTCAGCAGGTCGATGATGCCTTTGAAGGTATCCTGCTTGCCGATTGGAAGCTGCATTGGAATTGCCTTAGCATGAAGGCGGATATCCATGGTTTTTACTGCATGGAGGAAGTCAGCGCCTACGGTATCCATCTTGTTGATGAATGCAATACGCGGAACACGATAGTGATCTGCCTGTCTCCATACGGTTTCGGACTGGGTCTGGACGCCGTCTTTAGCGCTGAATACAGCTACGGAACCGTCGAGTACGCGCAGGGAACGTTCAACTTCTACTGTGAAGTCTACGTGCCCTGGGGTGTCGATGATGTTGACTCTGTAACCTTTCCAGTGGCAGGTGGTAGCAGCAGACGTAATTGTGATGCCGCGTTCCTGTTCCTGTACCATCCAGTCCATGGTAGCAGCGCCATCATGAACTTCCCCGATCTTATGGTTTACACCGGTATAAAACAGGATACGTTCCGTGGTTGTTGTCTTGCCGGCATCGATATGAGCCATGATGCCGATGTTTCTTGTTTTTTCAAGCGGAAATTCTCTGCCCACGATTGTTACTCCTTCTTATATTACCAGCGATAATGAGCGAAAGCCTTGTTAGCTTCTGCCATTTTATGTGTGTCTTCTTTCTTCTTTACAGCTGCGCCCGTATTGTTGTAAGCGTCCATCAGTTCACCTGCAAGACGTTCCTGCATTGTACGTTCGCTGCGCTGACGAGCATAGCTGACCATCCAGCGGATGCCCAGAGTCAGACGGCGGTCTGCTCTTACTTCAACCGGTACCTGGTAGTTAGCGCCGCCTACACGACGAGCACGAACTTCGAGGACTGGCATTACATTATTGAGAGCCTGTTCGAAAATTTCGATTGGTTCTTTATCAAGTTTGCTCTGGCAGATGTCGAATGCACCGTAAACGATGGATTCTGCTACACCCTTCTTGCCGTCAAGCATAACTCTGTTGATGAAACGGGTAACGATCTTGTTCCCATACACGGGATCCGGAAGAACGTCACGTTTCGGAACAGCACCTTTTCTCGGCATTGTTAATTTCCTCCTTTAAAGTAGTTCATTGATCACATTATGATTCGTTTCAAATTATTTCTTGTCGCGTTTAGCGCCGTATTTAGAACGGCCCTGCTGACGTCCGGATACACCTACGGTATCGAGAGCGCCGCGGATAATGTGGTAACGAACACCTGGAAGATCCTTAACACGGCCGCCTCTGATGAGGACGACGCTGTGTTCCTGCAGGTTATGGCCTTCGCCCGGAATGTAAGCAGAAACTTCGATTCCGTTGGTCAGGCGTACACGTGCTACTTTACGAAGAGCAGAGTTTGGCTTCTTCGGTGTAGCTGTGTAAACTCTTGTGCAGACACCACGTTTCTGTGGGGACTGTTTCAGAGCCGGGGTCTTCGCTTTGGTAGCCAGAGTCTGGCGGCCTTTACGAACCAGCTGATTGATTGTCGGCAAAATGGGCACCTCCTTTCCATAAAGGGAAATTTATAATTGATCCTCCGGAGCATAGCCCCGATGGATATTACCGGGATTTGAGAACGGCAGCGGAAGCGGCTTTTACCTTGATCCCGCACGCGCGGCCGATTTCTTTCTTCGTGAATCCCTGTTCCACAGGAATTCCTGACGACTGGCAGGCCTCCATCAATGGACGGGAAATGCGCTCGTCACAGTCCGATGCGATAAATACGCATGCGGCTTCCTGCTTTTCGACGGCCCGCTCCGTTTCTTTCATTCCTACAACAAAAGCTGCTGATTTCAATTCTTCCAGTGTCATTCATTCTCACCTGCTTTACAGCACACTAAATCCACGCAACATTGGAATTATAACATTCCTTCTATCCGATGTCAACATTTCCCATAGCGAATTTTTCCCGTGTTTATGCAGAACTTTTTTACCACGTACCCTCGCGTACCATAGCCTTGAAAATGCCCGTTTCACGGGACTGGCGGCATGCCCTTTTTCCATCAGGAAATGAGAATGTACAAAACATTCCCAAATTCTCCTCTTCATTTTATTTTTTTATTTTTATTTTTCAAAAATCTTTCATAAGAAGAACGAAAAACCATCCTATGATACAATAGGAAAAGCGTTAAGAAAGGAACTCATTATGAAACTGGAAAATATCGTCATATACTGCGGCTCGCACTTCGGAGCCGAACTCTCCTATGCATCCTTTGCCGGAGAACTCGCTGAAGCCATTGCCAAGAGCGGCCGCACCATCACATACGGCGGCGGCACTGTCGGCCTCATGGGCATCGTCGCTGACGCAGCCATGGCAGCAGGCGGCAAAGTCATCGGCGTCATTCCCGAAGTCTTCATCCTGAAGGAACAGGCACACCGCGGCATCACAGAGCTCATCGAAGTCCCCGACATGGTCGAAAGAAAGAAAATCATGATAGGATCCGGCCATGCCTTCATCGCCCTTCCCGGAGGCCCTGGCACGCTGGAGGAATTCTCCGATACCATAAGCCACCTGCGCATTTACGGAGAAGGGAAACGTCCGCCCGTCATCATTGCGAACGTCGACGGCTTCTACGATCCCCTCCTCTCCCTCATCAATGCATGGGAAGAAGAAGGCTTCATGGAAGAAGGCGACCGCGATAACATTTTCATCTGCAGCAGCGTCGATGAAATCATGAAAGTCATTTCCGACCACGAAATCTGATTTCCATTCCTTATATTTCCATTCCTTATATATAGAGCGGATGGGAATGGTATAATAATAAAGCAAACTCAATTTGGGAGGTACAACATGAAAGTCACAGCAGACGATCGTCTTTTTGAAGAAATCCCCGGCCTTTGCATCGGCATCATTGCCCTTCGTGCAGCCGACAACCGCGGACTGAACCGCGAAGCAGAACTCTTCCGCCGCAGATGCTGCACGGAAGCCAACCTGCTCCTGAAAATGAACCCCGGCATGGCAGATGGAGACATCGCATCCTACCAGAAAGCTTTTGAAACCCTTGGCGAAGAAGGAAAATCTTCTGCCCTTGAAACTGTCATCCGCGAATACAAGAAAGGCCTTGGCATCGCTGAGGAAGAAGAAACGGACGATGACATTGAAATCCTTACCGCACCGAAGCAGGCATCCATGGATGAACTGGCAGGCTCGGACATTCTCCCCCGCGTCAATCCGGTCATGGACATGGTCCGCGGCGGCATGCTGAAATTCCACGTCGACATCCATGCCTACGATATGGGAAGAAATGACGACGTCCTCAGGATCGAACGCACCGAAAACGGCGCACGCGTCACCCTGGGAGACAAAGTCTCTGAAAACGCTTGGCTGACTGACGGCGAAGAAGCAGGCGCCGTCAACGAAGACTCTGAAAACATCCTCGTCCTCATCACAGGATTCGGGGAAAGCCGCAAAAAGGTCGCTGTTGCAAGAAATGAACTTGCCCGCCGCCTGAAATCCGCCTTTGACCGCTCCGTCGAAGTAGGCTGGATCGAAGCCAGCCCGCATGAATTCACCTCGGCTATCTGAGGCATCCATGAAATATATTGCACTTGACTTTGAAACGGCGTACTGGGGCCCCGCCAATGCCTGCTCGCTTGGAATCGTCACAAGCAACGGACACGAAGTCATCGATGAATGGTACCATCTCATTCATCCGCTCAGCCTGAACTTCGATGAAGGCTGCTCGAAAATCAACGGCATCTATCCGGAAGACGTCATCGACGAGGACGAATTTCCCTACTTCTGGAAGGACATCGCCATGCGCCTTGAGGGCAGCATCGTCTTTGCCCACAACGCGCGCTTCGATATGGGCGTCCTTGCTTCTGCCATTGATACATACCAGCTTCCCGACATCCACTTCCGCTACGGCGACACCGTCGTCCTTTCCAGAAAACTCTGGGCGGACCTGCCGAACCATAAGCTGAACACCGTCGCCGAAGAGCTGGGTTTCACATTCAACCATCATCAGGAGTTAGATGATGCAAGAGCCTGCGAATACATCGTAAGGAGCGCCATCGAAAAGACAGGCGCACCCGATGCGGAAGCCCTCATGAAAATGACCGGCCAGCAGCTGAAGCGCTTCGCCATCAAGCGCGGCGCCAAACGCCTTCTTGCACCGTGAAAGGAGATCCCTATGATATCCTGTATCCTTGCCGTCCCGTGCGGCCATCTGAAACTGACAGAAGAAAACGGATTCATCACTGCATGTGACTGGACAGAGGAAGCACCCTTCTTTGCCGAGACCGCGCTTCTTAAAAAAGCAGAAAAGGAACTGGAGGAATACTTCAAGGGAAAAAGGAAGACCTTCGACCTTCCCGTGCAGCCCAAAGGAACTGCCTTTGAGAAGGACGTGTGGAGCGTACTTGAAAAGATTCCTTACGGACATCTCATGACTTACGGGGAAATCGCCAAGGAAATCGGCCGCCCCAAAGCCTCCCGCGCCGTAGGAAATGCCTGCGGCAAGAATCCCGTCTGCGTCATCATCCCCTGCCACAGAGTCGTAGGGAAAAATAATGACGGCGGTTATTCTAACGGCATGAAGTACAAGTATGCCCTATGGAAAGAAGAAGGAATTGAGAGGAAATAAAGAAGGGGCTGTGACAAAATTCGTTAAAACGCTGCTTCTCCCTTTTCTCGAGCAAAGCGAGGTTTAAGGGTGTTAACCTTGCTCCGAAGGAGAAGGTCCCGGCGAAGCCGGGGAATACAGTAGTTCTCGAGTGAAGCGAGGTTTTGTAGTTTTCAGATAGAACCAATAAATACACATGTTGGATAATCCTCTAATGGAATATTCCAATAGAAAAAAGGCTGTGGCAAAATGATTACACATTTTGTCACAGCCCCTTTTTTGTGTGGGGATATGGGATTGGGGAACAGGCAAACTTAGCGCATAAACGATTGATGGAGCAAAACCAAACAACCAGCCTTCGGCTGAGGTAATCAACCCTATCCGCCCTTCGGGCACCTTCCCCGTCTGGGAAGGCGAGTATTTCGCCATCTGGGGACATCACACAGTTTCCTGATTCCTTTATCTCTCTCCGCAAAGGAGGAGTTTTCTCAGGTCTTCTACTGTGTCGGCTACTTTTTCTGCGCCGGCTTCTTCGAGTTCCTGTCTGCTGCCGTATCCGTAAGCGACGCCTACGCTGGGGAGGCTGTTGGCTTTGGCGCCCAGGATGTCGTAGTTTGTGTCGCCAATCATGACGGTCCTGCCCGCCAGACTTTCTGCATTTCCATTACCGGAAAGCTGGCCCATGGCTTTGTGGATGATTTCTGCTTTCTGGCCGCGGCTGGCTTTCTTGGTGAGTTCGTCGCCGATGCCGCTTCCGCAGATGACGTCGAAGGCGTCGGTGAAGCCGAAGCGGTCGATGATTTTTCTTACGAAGGGTTCCGGCTTGCTCGATGCGACGGCGAGGACTTTTCCTTCCTTCTTGAGATCATAGAGAAGGTCTCCGATGCCGTCATAGGCTTCGCAGTCATAGAGTCCGCCTTCGTCTTCATACAGTTTCCTAAAGGCAGTGACGGCGGTGACGATCTGCTCGTCGGTCATGCCGTAGAGTTTTTTCATCTGCACATTGAGAGGCGGGCCGATGAAGCTGTGGAGCTTTTCTGCATCTTCTTCATGAATGCCTGCCTGATCGAGGCCGTACTTTACGGCTTTGACGATGCCCGGAGCGGATTCGGAAATCGTTCCGTCCAGGTCGAAGAGGTAGTAATTGTAAGAGTCCATGGCTCTCCTTTCAGGGAATAAAAGGGCTCCCGGCTTTGTACCGGGAGTCTCTTTTTATGGTTTTCTGTTTTTATTTTACACCGTGCATGATTTCTTTCAAGTATTCTTTCTTCTCGTTCTTCTCTTCTGCATTGTCCAGAAGGATGTCTACATAGCGGCTCAGCGTATCGGAGTCGGTGTAGTTGGAGATGAAGGAATCGGCCTTGTTGCTTTCCAGAATGATCGGGAATTCAACGGCGGAGAAAATCTGCATGGCTTTGAGATCCAGATCAGCGGGATCGGTGTATCCGGTAATCTCAGCGATATTCCGGATGACCTTGCTCCAGCACTGGCTGTGCAGAAGTGACAAGTAAATGAAGTACGTATCCTTGGCATCGTCGCTGGAAGGATTGGAGATGGAGCGGAAAAGTGCCGGGTGCTGGCGGGCGAGATGGAAATAGGCGATGATGTACTTCTTCAGCCTTTCCTTCGCCGAGAGCCTCGTATCGTCCAGGTATGCGACGATATTTTCCAGATTGCCCATCATGTATTCCAAAGCGCAGCCGATCAACTCTTCCTTCGACCCGAAGTAATAACGGACCGAAGCGATATTGACGTCTGCCTCTTTGGCGATCGAGCGGACGGTCGCCTTCTTGAAGCCTTCCTGCTGAAGAATCTTCACTGTAGCGGCGATCATCTTCTCGCGGACTTTTTCTCCTTTTCCAGTCAGTTTTTTATCACTCATAATGCAGTTCCTTTTCTCAAACTTACGGTCTTTCTGACGAAGGAGAGATCATCCTTGGATTCGCTCTTCTCGGTCAGGGCGCTCATCATCAGTTTCAAGCGGTTTGCCTGGTTGACTTCACTGGCACTGGCATCGCAGTCGAGAGCCAGGAATACGGCTTCCGGATACGCGGAGTGCAGTTTGTGGACCATGCCTTCACCGGTGATATGGTTCGGCAGGCAGGCAAATGGCTGCAGGCAGACGACGCCGCGGCATTCATGATACAGAAGATCGATCATGTCGGCGGTGAGGAACCAGCCTTCGCCGGCGCGGTTGCCAAGCGACAGGTACTGGGATGCTCTCTTGGCCATCTTCTCGATGCTTGTGATTTCATGGAAGCGTTTGGAATTCTTCACTGCCTTTTCCAGCGGCTTTCTGTACCATTCCAGGACGTAGCGGGAGAAGGTATCCTTCAGGTCTTCCCTCATGGAGCCGTCCATGAACTTTCTCTGGAAATGGCTGTCGAGAGAACCGTAGAGGAAGAAGTCAAGCATGCCGCTCGTTTCGGCTTCCCCGCCGTTCGCTTCGATTGCATGGACGATATCGTTGGATGCGATCGGGCTGAACTTGACGTAAATTTCACCGACGATGCCGATTCTCGGACGGCGCGGGCTGTCGTTGAGCGGCAGGCGGTCGAAGTCCTTGATGATATTGGCAAGGTTTTTCTTGTACTTGCGGAAGGATTCACCCTTGAGGATGGATTCGCAGCAGCGGTTCTGCCAGTCGCGGCAGAGGATTTCCGCGCTGCCTGGTGTCAGTTCATACGGACGTGTGCGGTAGAGGCACTGCTGCAGGGCATCGCCGTAAATGACTGCCTGTACAAGGTTCGTTGCCAGGGACAGCGAGAACTTGAAGCCAGGCTGCGGTTCAAAGCCCTGTGTGTTCAGGGAAATGACCGGAATCTGGGACAGGCCTGCTTCATCAAGCGCCTTGTGGATGAATCCGATATAGTTCGAAGCACGGCACATGCCGCCCGTCTGGGACATCATGAGCGCGGTGCGGTTCAGGTCATATTCGCCCGATTTCAGTGCGCGCATGAGGGAGCCGATCGTGATGATGGCCGGGTAGCAGGCATCATTGTTGACCGAAGCCAGCCCTTCATCGATATCCGCGCGGACCGGGGAAAGGACTTTGACATTATAGCCGGCAGCCCTTGCAGCAGCCTGGATGATCGGGAAGTGGATCGGGGACATTTCAGGAACGAGGATCGTGTAATCCTTGTCGTTCTTCATTTCCTCGGTAAACTCAGCCTTCGCATAATGGATTTCCGGCACATGATCGCTGTCCTGGATTCTTTCCTGGATAGCGGCCTTCAGCGAACGGAGACGGATACGGACAGCGCCGAGGTTCAAGCTCTGGTCGATCTTGAGGCAGGTGTAGAGACGGTCTCTCTTGCTCATGATTTCCTGTACCTGATCGGTAACGACGGCATCAAGGCCGCAGCCGAAGGAGTTCAGTTCGACGAGCTCGAGATCCGGATGGCGTGTGACGTATTCAGCTGCCTTGTACAGACGGCTGTGCCAGGTCCACTGGTTCATGACACGCAGATTCGGGAATTCGCCGCCCACCATGGATACGCCGTCTTCGGAAAGGACAGCCATGCCCAGCTGGTTGATGAGGTCAGGAATCGAATGGTTGACCGTCGGGTCGACATGGTACGGACGGCCTGCCAGCACGATGCCGATCAGGTGCTTGTCATGGATTTCCTTCAGGATGCGTTCTGTCTCATCGCGGAGCGATTTCCTGTATGCCTCTTCCGCCATTTCGCCTGCATTCATGGCAGCTTTGAGTTCATCGCCGGAAATGCCCATCGGCTTGAAGAATTCTTTCAGGCGGCCGTAGAGCTGCTTGGGCGCATGGAGCGGAAGGAACGGATGGTAGAATGTAGTCTTATATTTGGAGAGGACTTCGTCCATATTGGCCTGGATGTTTTCCGGATACGAAGCGACCATCGGGCAGTTGTAGCTGTTCGTGCTGCCTTCGTCCGGACCCTTGTCGATGCACGGGTACCAGATGAAATCCGGATGGTGCTTGGCAAGGTCATAGACATGCGCATGGGCAAGCTTGGCCGGGAAGCATTCGGAATACGAAGGAATCGTTTCCATCGCTTCGGTCGGGATGTCACGCAGCTGTTCGCTGGATGTGACGACACGGTAGCCGAGCTTCGTGAAGAAAGCATGCCAGTACGGGAAATCTTCGTACATGTTCATTGTACGCGGAATGCCGACGGTGCCTCTCTTGGCCTGGCCCGGTGTCAGGGACTTCCTGTGCCAGATCTCGTCGTACTTCCAGCGGTAAATATTCGGGAGCGTGGAATGTGGTGCGCTCTTGCCGGTCAGCATGATAGCGGTGCCTCTCTCGCAGCGGTTGCCGGAAACGAAGGCACGTCCGTCGCTGAAGCGGGTAATCGTAACCATGCAGTGGTTGCCGCAGCCCGGGCAGCGTTTCATTTCATTCGTGAGTGACAGGCTCTTCAGCTTTTCAGGGGTGACGAGCGAGGTCACATGGCCTTCCGGACATTTATCTTTCGTAATCAGCGCAATACCGTAAGCGCCCATCAGCCCTGCGACATCCGGACGGATGACATGGCAGCCGAGGAGCAGTTCCAGTGCGCGGAGGACGGCATCATTATAGAACGTACCGCCCTGGACGACGACCTTATTGCCAAGATCAGCCGCAGTACGCAGGCGGATGACTTTGTACAGCGCATTCTTGATGACAGAATAGGAAAGGCCGGCAGAAATGTCTGCGACCGATACACCGTTCTTCTGCGCTTCACGGACACGGGAGTTCATGAAGACCGTGCAGCGGGAGCCCAGGTCGACCGGGTGCCTGGCTGTCAGAGCGATGCGTGCAAATTCCTTGACGTCCATGCCAAGGGACTGTGCAAATGTATCGAGGAAGGAACCGCAGCCGGAAGAGCATGCTTCATTCAGAAGAATGTCGTCGACAGCGCCGTCCTTGATGCGGCAGCACTTCATATCCTGGCCGCCGATATCCAGAATCGTGGAAACATCCGGCAGGAAGTGCTTGGCGCCTCTGTAGTGCGCCATCGTTTCGACTTCGCCTACATCCGCTTCGAGCGCTCTCTTGATCAGCTCTTCGCCGTAGCCGGTGACACCCGCGCCGCAGATGACGGCTTCCTTCGGGAGCTTGTCATAGAGGTCCGTCAGGATCTTCCTGGCACCGTTCAGCGGAGTACCCTTATTTCCTGCATAGTATTCATAAAGGATATTGCCTTCCCTGTCGAGAAGGACAGCCTTGATCGTTGTGGAACCAGCGTCGATGCCGAGCCATACCGGGCCTTTTGCCTTGGAAATATCGGCTCTTGGCGCATGGAAACGAGCATGGCGTTCCTTGAATTCCTTGTAATCTTCTTCCGTTGCAAAAAGCGGCGGGAGCGTCTTGGCATTGCCCAGATCGGATTCCTCCGAGTTCTCCACCTTCGTCAGCCAGCTGTCAAGATCGAGCGGCTTGTCGTGGCAGGCAGAAACAGCAGCGCCGATAGCGACATACAGTTCGCCGTGTTCCGGAACGATCATATCCTCGTCCTTGATATCCAGAGTCTTCTGGAAACGTTCGCGAAGGATCGGCTGGAACGTCAAAGGACCACCAAGGAATGCTACCTTGCCGTGGATCGGGCGTCCGCAGGTCAGGCCGGAAATCGTCTGATTGACGACGGACTGGAAAACGGACAGTGCAATGTCTTCATGAGAGACGCCTTCATTCAAGAGCGCCTGGATATCTGTCTTGGCGAAAACGCCGCAGCGGGAAGCGATCGGGTAGATTTCCTTCGCCTTCTCGGCCATCTTTCCAAGGCCTGCTGCATCGACAGAAAGAAGAGATGCCATACGGTCGATGAATGCGCCCGTGCCGCCTGCGCATGCGCCATTCATACGCTGATCGACACCATTTCTCAGGTACGTGATCTTCTCATCTTCGCCGCCCAGCTCGATGATGACATCCGTATCCGGATTGAACGTGCGGATTGCCTTCGTTTCCGCCAGGATTTCCTGACAGAAAGGCAGTCCCATCATCTTTGCAAGTCCCATGCCGCCGCTTCCGGAAATGGACGCGGTGATACGGTAACCCGAATAATCCTTCTGAAGTTCCTTCAAAAGGGAAATCGTCGCGCTTCTGATATCGGACATATGACGCTGGTACCGTCCGAAAAGCAGTTTCAGGTATGGCGACAGGGCCACGACTTTGACCGTGGTCGAACCTACGTCGATACCGACATGGATAACAGGTTTCATGGAATAACCTCCTGGACTCTTCCGGAGTCTTTTTGCCCCGCTCCCAACTGCGGGTGGTGGGAAAGAATTCCCTATACGAAATAATGATTAATGTTTATAATCATACGATTGATTTGTTCGATTATATTTTAACACTTTTTGCACATAAGAACAACGGAAGAAAATCATACACGTGTTTATAATTCATACATTTTTACCGATAAATTCGGATAAAATGATAGATAACTCATAGAATACTATGAAAAGAGAAAAAAAGATACAGGACTGAAAAAATATTTTTATCAGCCTGTATCTTTTTTAAATGAAAATTTTAGATGCGTTTGATTTTAAATTTTTCTTTCCGTTTTTGATTTTCCATCAAGATGCATGAAATTACAGAAAATATTCCTACTTCATTTCTTTTGCATGAGCCGGGGCAATCCTTGTGTAGAACATGATGACAGCCAGCACATAGCAGACGACCATGATGATTCCCATCGGAAGTGCCGTCTGGTCCCCTGCAATGCCGACGACCGGCATCATGACGCCGCCAAGAATCATGGAGAAGAAACCGATCAGAGCCGAGCCGCTCCCTGCATTTTCACCGCAGCGCGAAAGTGCCAGCGATACGGAAGCCGCGCCCATGACAGAAAGCGGGACGATTGTCACGAAAAGGACGGGAATCATGTACCAAATCGGCGCCTTCACAATGATGCCTGCCAAAAGGAAGAAGGAAGCGATGAGAGGAATCAGAATGGAATACTTCAGCATGACCACCTCGCGCACCGTCCCTGCCAGTCTTGCCGGCAGCGCACCGACCAGCATGAGTCCCACGCCAATGCCGCCGAAAATATAGCTGTACTGCTGCGGGGTGACATGGTAGATGTTCTGGAAAAGGAAGGAAGAACCTGCGATATAGGAGAAGAAAGCGCCGAATACAAAGCACTGTACCAGGCAGTGGCCAAAGAAATAACGATTCTTCACCAATGTGCCGAACGCCCTGAACCCGTCAGAGAAACGGCGCACGCGGTCCGTCTTCTTCAGCGTTTCCTTGTACGCCATCGTCGCCATGATCTGGATGATACCGACAGCCGTCAGCACAAAGAAAATGCCGTGCCAGGACGTGAAGAGAAGAATCTGCCCGCCAAGAACAGGCGCCGCGATCGGAGCAAGACCATTTACCATCATGAGGATCGCCATGAAGCGCATAAGCTCCGGCCCTTCGCACACGTCCCTTGCAATGGCACGGGAGATGACGATGCCGAACGCCCCTGAAAGTCCCATGATGAAACGGAAAACAAGGAATACATAAATATTCGTGCAGACAGCCGATGCAATCGTGAAACCGCCCATCCCGATAAAAAGAGGCACCTTGCGCCCCATGCGGTCACTGACCGGCCCGCCAAAAATCTGCCCCAGCGCCATGCCGATCATCGTCATCGTCAAAGTCATCTGCGTCATCGATGTGGAAATGGAAAAATAAGAGGACAACTCCGGAAGCGACGGCAGGTACATATCCGTAGACAGCGGCGCCATTGCAGACATCACTCCCAGAAAAATCGTCAGAAACGTCAAAGAATTCATCAAACTCCCCTTCCTGCTGCCAAAGAAAAAACTCCGTCTAGTATACGGAGTTCGCCTGAGACCCGGGCCAAGCCCTGCCTCGCTCTGCCAAGCAGCATGCAATTATCAGTTAGTATTGTTATCTATTTTAAAAAATATTTTAGAAATTGGCAAGAGGGAGTTTGTGGATGAGAGAAAAAAAGATAGAAATGGGGGAATTAAAACCATACAAATAGGAAAAGGTGAAACAATTGAAAGATTAAAACCGGAGGACGAGGGAAAAGAGAAAAGATTAAAACCATACAACCAGCCTGACGGCTGTCGGAAATGATGTTTTCGTCGCTTTCGGCGCCACCTTCCTCTACGAGGCAAGGTCAAACACCCTTAAACCAAGGCTTTGCCTTGAGGAAAAGGAAAACCACAAAACCTCGCTTCGCTCGTGGAACCTTTTTAGATTAGAAAGTTCAATGAATAATCAACCCTATCCGCCCGGCATCAGAAACCAGGCCGGGCATTTTCCCCGTCTGGGAAGGTCAACACCATTTCCTTGCTTCGCAAATAGAAAACAGGCAAACCAAGCTGCGCTTGAGGAAAATAATTAAAACCATACGACCTCGCTCCGCTCGCGGAACCTTTTTATAAAAACCAATGAATACTACACCCCTTTCTGCCGCATTCGCGGCAGCCTTCCCCGCTGGGGCAGGTCAAAACCTTCCGCCATCATTCTTGCCGATATTATCAACGGTGATTTAAATGCGTTTACCATAAATGAAAACCGTAAGGCACTCATTCGATACTATCATCAGCAACGAAGCGGAGGACTTCAACCTCCCCGTCGGGAGAGGATCCGGCTTATCTTTTAACTGTTGCCGGAGAAAGGGGTGTAGTTCCTTCGAGCGAAGCGAGGTTGTTTGGCGTTTTTATATAAGCGCCTTATTCTTTCCCGCTGCAGCATCGCTACTTATGGACAATTATCAAATTTTCCCAACAAAAAAGACTCCCGAAGGAGTCTCTTTTGGGTTTTATTAGAAGGAGTAGTTGAGTTCTACGCCCCATGCGTCGTCCGGATCTTCGACAGAAGAGCCGTCGATTCCATCTGCTTTGCCTGCAAAGTTGTAGTAAGCGTCGAGTTCTACGTTCTTCTGAAGAGCTACGCCTGCACGTGCTACCCAGAACTTCACGTCTGCGCCGTTAAGCCGGCCGTAGTCGAGCTGGTCGGTCAGGTCGAGAGCGGAGTTGCCGAGCGCGTAAGAAGCGTAATCAGCATCTACATAGTGTACGCCGAGTGTCCAGGTGCCTGGTTTTTCTACGTCAACCGCGCCATAGGTAAGGCCTGCGGTCCAAAGAGCTGCATGGCCGATGTCATGATTGAAGCGGGACTGTACATAGTCGCCGTCGAGTGCGAGGTTGCCGCCGAGGTCGATGCTGGTGCCTGCACCCCAAACGCTGACTTTAGCACCTTTGGCTTCACTATTTGCCACTCCGTTACCATTCAGTTTATGGGTTGGTTTCAGGTAGAAAGCAGAGACATCAGCGGTGTCGCCGAGGTGTCCGGTCAGTTTTGCATACCAGTTTTCTGTATCTTTCTTGGATGCGTAGATGCTGGCAATATCGTCACTATCAACTGCATAGTATTCAGCAGCGGATGTCAGGTAGCCGTAGCCTGCTTCGATGCCGAAGGAACCATTGTCCCAGCCTGCGGAAATGCCGTCATAAATGCCGTCTTCATCCCAGAAAACACCTGTCTGGTCAAGAGCTACGCCCTGACGGCCGATGGATACGTGGGTGGCATCATTTGGTTTCCACAGAGCGAAGATGCGGTCCATGGTGGTATCCTTGTCATCGCTGTCTTTGAAATCCATTTCAGAAACGAAACGTCCGTTGACGGATACTTCGTCATTGACCTGGCCGGATACGTTGATTCTCATACGGCCTGTCCAGGAATCACTCTTTGCATTATCAGTGTCAATGTTTCTCTGGTACTGCATACGAGCATCGCCGGACCATGCGAGGTTGCCAACTTTCTTTTCAAGGTTGGAAACGCGAATGCCCAGGTTTGCGAGTTCGTCAGCGTATTCGCCAGCGAGTTTGTCCAGAGTTGCACGCTGCTGCGCATTCAGCTGATCTTCCTTAGCGAGCATGCGGGCAATGATCTGCGCCATTTCATAACGGGTGATGTTTCTTTCGCCTTTGAAGGTGCCATCCGGATAGCCTTCAACGACGCCCTGTTCGGACAGGGATTCTACTGCCTGATAGGCCCAGTCATTCGGGGTCACATCAGAGAATGGGTTTGCTGCGTATGCGGATACGCCAGCGGAAAGTGCTGCGACAGCAGCGATTGCGAGAATCTTTTTCATGCTTCTCTCCTCTAAAAGTAAACTCGTCCCGAGTATATTTCAGGAGAAGACTTGCTCGAGTGACCGTGTTTCCTCTGCTGCTTCCCCTGTTCCCTTGGCGGCCTTGCGGGACATTCTAAGCCGCCATATATAAAATAACACAATTATTAGAGCTTAACAATTGAATTATTAGCAATATATTATTTTTGTATTGAAATTCATTATTTGTATAATTATATATCATTAATTTATTATGAGTGGATCATGATTTAAGGCCGCTTTCTGTTTTAGGAGTACCTTTATATTATATGCGGTATCCTAAATACTTATATTTGACGCACCTATTCTAACATACTGGTCATACCATGTAAAAATGATTTTTATCTATATTTATGTTATTAGATTTTGGGAGTTAGAGCGTGGAAAAAGAGGGAAACCGGGCAACGTGAAAACCAGGAAACTAGGAAACCAGGAAAAACCTTACAATCAGCCTGCTGCGTGGTAATCAACCCTATCCGACCTTTTTCGAAAATGAACCCCTTTCGGCGCATCCGCGCCACTTTCCCCTGACGGGGACAGCTAAACCTCGCTCCGCGCGCGGAACCTTTTTATAAAAACCAATGAATACTACACTTCTTTCTGCCGCATTCGCGGCAGCCTTCCCCGACGGGCAGGTCAAAACCTTCCGTGCCGGCATGTACTGATATTATCAACGGTGATTTAAATGCGTATCTTATTTTACGCCGCATTATCACTATCTTCTTATTCCCGCATTTTCGCAACAAAAAAAGGCCGGATTTCTCCGGTCTCTGTTTGTTAAGCGTTTGCGCTTCTGAGTTTTTCTTTGAATGCTCTGTCTTTTCCTGTAGCACGGCAGTCGCGGCAGTAGCCGTAGATTTCTACTCTTGGTTCTGCTGCTTCGAAGCCATATTCTTCGTCGAGGACTTCTGCGTAGTCGGACTGCAGTCCTACGTCTACCGGGAAAATCCTGTGACAGGAGAGGCAGACCGCATGATGGGAAGGAGTTCCGTGCGCGTATTCGTAGCGGATCAGGCCATCAGCCAGCATGGTGGAACGAAGCAGTAAGCCGTTTTCAGCAAGAGCTTCACAGTTTCTGTACACGGTGGACAGGGACAGACGCATGTCCTTTCCACGAACGGCTTCATATACTTCTCCTGCTGTCAAAGGCAGGCTCTTTTCCAGCACTTTCAGAATCATTACGCGTGCTTTCGTCCTTTTTAAATGCTTTTTCACTAAAATTTCTTCAAAGCTTCCCATAGCGGCTCCTTGTTTCTTGTTAATCAGGGTTTCTCAAAAATTCAGCAAACTATCTGTATGTTTTGGATTTTAAATTATATAGTATGCTATACATTTCATATTATAAGGTCTTTTTCCGTTTTTTCAAGTTTTTTCTTGTGCTTTTACATACACTCAATGAAATTTGTTAGAAAAAACCGCGCTGGGAACGCGGATTTCTTCTTTACGGAATACCTTGAAATGAAAAAAGAGGATGCAGAAGGATTTCCCCTCCGCATCCTCTGTCTTCCGTTCTGCTTACTGCAGTTCGTACTGATAGTCTTCGCGGAGGACGCGGATAGCGCCTTCGTCGCCTTTCATGGCAGCTTTGATGAGCCAGGCCATGGCCTCTTTCTCATCTTTTTCGCAGCCTTCACCGGCGGAGAGTGCATAGCCGTAGTGGGCCATTCCGAAGGCATCGCCTTCTTCAGCGGCTTTCTTGTACCAGGAAACAGCTTTTGCAATGTCTGATTTTACGCCAATGCCGGCTTCAAGGCAAAGCCCCATTGCGGAATACGCAGCAATGATTCCGTTTTTTGCTGCCTTCTCATAGCATGCATACGCTTCTTCCTGATGCTTGCCTGTTCTGGCATAGGCATCGCCCAGGCGGTAGTAGACGTCCTTGTCGCCGAGTTCTTCGGCTTCCTTTGCCATGGCTTTCGCCTTTTCCTCATCGACTACGCCGGCCTGTCCGGTGACGTATTCAGCGCAGGATACGGCGAGGAATACGCGAAGTGTGGCATCGCCGTCAGGGTCGCCCATTTCGCGGCCCTTCCTGATCCACATTTCCGCAGCAGCCAGGTCCTTGCGGACACTGGTTCCCTGCGCATAGAAGAGACCGGTCATCAGCATGGCGGCGGTGTCGCCCCTTTCGGCTGCCAGGAGGTAGTACTGGAATGCCTTTTCAGGACTGACACGGCCAAGCATGCCTTCGTCGTAGAGTTTTCCCAGAAGGGATGCAGCTTCGGCGCTTCCGTCGTCGCTTGCGCGTTCAAGGGAGCGTCTTGCCTTTCTCGGGTTCGGCTTTCCGCCATTGATGCCCTTCATGTACATTCTGCCCAGAAGAAGGTTGGCACGGGAAATATCGTAACTGGACGCGATCTTCCAGCAATTTTCCGCTTTCACTTCGTCCTTGGAGACGCCTTCTCCCTTTTCCAGCTTTTCACCGATCTGGCAGATTTCCTCGGCCGCTTCTCTGGCTCCGAGATTGGCGGCTTTCCTAAAGTAGGTGACAGCATCATCGATACTGCCGGTATGGAGGCAGTCCTGCCCCATCGAGTAGTAATATTCCATCATTCTATCTGATGCCATTTGTTCCGCTCCTTTTCTTTTTGAAAGTATCGCTCCCGCCTTTTCCGGATTGACCGCTCCTGCCAGAAAAAATGCATTGGCAAGGCGGCTGAGGGGTTCCCCCAGCCGCCGAATCGCCAGTGATTCTTATACCGTGATGAAATTGGCTTTGCAGAAAAAGTCAAAAGCAAATCGCTTGCAGCCTGCTCATGCAGGTCTTTTTATTATCTGAATTCCTTGCAGAGGTCTTCGAAGAGTTCTGCAGATGGTTTTTCTACGTGGTCGATCAGGCGTACGTCCTTGGACGGTACGATGTCGCCGAAAGCAACGGAGTCCTTTTCTTCGTAGATGACGCCGGTCACGAGGCTGTTCGTTTCGCCGAGCAGTCTGTATGCAGCAGCTTTGCTGGACGGATCATGATCCGGTGCTACGTCTTCCATCTTGACCAGGTGTTCATTGTACCACTGAACGGTGTTCAGGTGGTTGAATGTAACGCATGGTGTGAAGATGTTGACATAGGAGAAACCTTTATGGTCGACAGCTCTTTCGATGACGTTGATCATGGTCTTGCTGTCGATAGCATAAGCCTGTGCTACGAAGGTAGCGCCGGCAGCCAGTGCCATAGCCGGAGCATCGAGCGGAGTCAGCGGGTTGCCGTCCGGGGTTGTCTTGGTGACGAAGCCCTTATCGGAAGCCGGAGACGTCTGGCCCTTTGTCAGGCCGTATACCTGGTTATCGAATACGAGGTATGTGATGTCCATATTTCTCTTGATCGCATGCATAGCATGGCCCAGGCCGATGGCGTAGGAGTCGCCGTCGCCGGAGCAGACGATCATGTGCTGATCCTTGTTAGCACATTTGATGCCCTGTGCGAAAGGAAGAGCTCTGCCATGCGTCGTGTGGGCGCCATAGCAGTACTGATAGCCGCCGATACGGGAGGAGCAGCCGATGCCGGAAATCAGTGTGATATCCTCATTGGCCCAGCCCTTCTTGGCGCATACAGCGGAGATGGCGTTCTGAATGCCATAGTCGCCGCAGCCGGGGCACCAGTTCGGTACGATTGTATTTTTATAATCTCTCGGTGAAGCCATATCAGTATACCTCCTCAGCTTTCTTTACAATCGTGGATGCCAGGAACGGAGTTCCGTCATACTGCAGGAGAGACAGGAGCTTGTCGTGGCAGGCGAAATTGATGGCGAAAAGTTCATGCAGCTGTGCGGTGAGGTCTTCTTCTACGATGAGGACCTTCTTTGCGCCATTGATGTAAGGAGCGAGCGCTTCGGTCGGGAATGGAGAGAGAAGTCTGAGCTGGAGGTGGTTGACCTTCTTGCCCTGAGCTTCCAGTTCTTCACGAGCTTCTTCGATTGCGCCGTTTGTGGAGGTGACGCCGATCAGGAGCAGATCGCAGTCGGTATCTTCATGAGCCACGGTGAATGGCTGGATAGCTTTAGCCACACCAGCGAATTTCCTGTGACGTTTGTTCATTTCCATGACGCGGTCAGCCTGACCTTCAGCCGGTTTGCCGAATACATTGTGTTCGAGGCCGGTGGAGAGGAACATGCCGTTCTTTACGCCAGGAATCGTTCTCGGGGAAATGCCGTCTTCGACATCTTCGAAACGATGGAAGTATGCTTTCTTTGCCGTATCAAGTTCCGGCAGACCTTCGGTAACGAGCTTGCCGCGTTTGATAGCGATGCGGTTCGGATCGAAAGCCGGTACGGACTGTTTGCACATACCAAACTGCAGATCGGAAAGGAGAATGACCGGAGTCTGGAATTCTTCAGCCAGGTTGAAAGCTTCCTGGGTAATGTAGTAGCAGTCTTCGATAGAAGATGCAGCGAGGACGATCTTTTCAGCATCGCCATGGCCGGAAGCAATCGCATAGCGGATATCGCTCTGTTCTACCTTCGTAGCCATGCCCGTGGACGGGCCTGCACGCATAACGTCAATGATGACGACCGGGATTTCTGCGATGGTTGCCATGGAAATGGATTCAGCCATGAGGGAAAGCCCTGGGCCGGAAGTAGCGGTGAAAGCACGAACGCCGGCATAACCTGCGCCCATAGCCATCATGCAGGAGGACAATTCGTCTTCCGTCTGTACGACCGTGCCGTTGATCTTGTGTACGACTTTGATCATGTATTCCATGATTTCAGAAGCCGGGGTAATCGGGTAAGATGCCATGAAGCGGGCACCTGCGGAAATAGCGCCGAGGGCTGCTGCTTCATTGCCAAGCAGGTACAGCTGATCTTTCTTCGGAGGAGTTGCCAGAGCACCCAGAGATACGCCCTGCAGCTTCTCGATAGCTACATCATAGCCGTCCTTGAAAATCTGTTTGTTCTTGGAAACGATTTCTTCGCCCTTCTTGCCGAAGCGTTCAGCGATGAAACCATAGAACGGGTCTTCCGGGAATCCCAGAACGCCTGCGCTCATGCCCAGTGCAGCGATGTTCTTCATCTGCATGCTGCCGTACTTTCTTGCCAGCTCCGTGATTGGAAGCGCCAGGAAAATACATCCGGAATGTGCGTCAAATTTCGGGTGGAATGCGTCATCAGCGATGATAACGCCGCCCTTCGGAACTTCATGACCGTGAAGGTCGATAGTCTCCTGGTCCAGGGCTACCAGGCAGTCTACATGCTCACCGATCGTAGCGACTTCTTTCGTTGCGATACGCAGGGCAATCGTTGTATGACCGCCCTTAATGCGGGATGCGAAGAGACGCTGGCTGAAAAGGGAATACCCTTCCTGTGCCAGTACGCGTCCGAGAATTTCGCCGCAGGATTCTACGCCCTGACCCTGCTGTCCGCCCATTTTCCAAATAAAATCACGTTTCGTTTCCACTCCATCTGCCTCCTTGCTGATGAATGTAAAGGAAATAAATATAATATGGGTTCTTTTATATGCGGATTTCCTTATTACGCGAGACATCTATCCATCTGATGTCCTTTCTATTATACCATATATGACATTTTTTCAACCTGAATGGGAATGGTTTTATACAATTTATAGTGCCGCAAAATTGGTTCTGCTACCCGGGGAGAAAGACAAGCAAACCAAGCTGCGCTTGTTGGAACACCATAAGACTTTGGAAATGGGAAAAACATGATAAAACCATAAAACCTCGCTGCGCTCGTGGAGATGAACCTCCTCAGGCGCATGCGCGCCAGCTCCCCCTACGGGGCGAGCTCTGACACCCTTAAACCGAACTTCGTTCGTGGAAAACACCATAAAACCAGCCTGCGGCTGTAAGAACTTCATCTCATTCGTCGCCTTCGGCGCCACCTTCTCCTTTCGGAGCAAGGTTAACACCCTTAAACCTCACTTCGTTCGAAAAAACACCATACATCCTCGCTTCGCTCGAAGGAACTGCACTCCTTTCTGTCACTCCGTGACATCCTTCCTCTCCGAGGCAGGTCTCAAGAGGAATAAAGAAAAGATTTTTAATCTGATTTGTTTGAAACCTTTCTTAATCCTATCCCTACCATACGCCCTTCCCTTCCAGGGCAAGGTCAAGGGCCTACCTTGGCCTTTCGCTCTGCTAAACTCACGCAAAAAAGAAGGACCTTCGGTTGGGAAGATCCTTCTTTTTTATTTGATCCGCTGATGTTCAGGGATTATTTAATGTCGTACATACCGCTAACGCCTTCTCTGAGGTTGATCAGGATATTCTTTGTCTGGCTGTAGTGTTCGAGCATAACCTTGTGGGTTTCTCTGCCGATGCCGGACTGTTTGTAGCCGCCGAATGGTGCGCCTGCCGGGAGGTCGTTGTAGGTGTTGACCCACATACGTCCGGTGCGTACAGCACGTGCTACTTTCAGAGCGGTGTCGATGTTCTTGCTGAATACTGCGCCGCCGAGGCCGTATACGCTGTCGTTTGCCAGAGCAATGACTTCGTCAGCTGTCTTGAATTTCTGTACGACGACAACTGGTCCGAAGATTTCTTCCTGGCATACGCGGCAGTCATTGTTTCCTGCGATCAGGATAGTCGGTTTCATGAAGAAGCCTTTGTCGCAGCCGTTTTCGGTGTAGCGTTCGCCGCCGGTTACGAGGGTTGCGCCTTCTTCGAGGCCGATCTTGATGTAGCTGAGGACTTTATCCTGCTGTGCTTTGTAGATCTGAGCGCCCAGCTGGGTGGTCGGATCGGTCGGGTCGCCTACTTTGACGCCTTCGAAGGTTGCTTTCAGATGTTTGATGAATTCATCGAAAATGCCTTCCTGAACGAAGAGGCGGGAGCCTGCGCAGCATACCTGGCCCTGGTTGAAGAGGATGCCTTTGCATGCGCCGTCGACAGCCTGCTTCAGGTCAGCGTCGTCGAATACGATGTTTGCGGATTTGCCGCCGAGTTCCAGGGTGACTGGAATCAGCTTGTCGCATGCAGCCTGGTATACGCCGCGGCCGACTTCAGTGGAGCCGGTGAATGCGAGTTTGTCGATATCCGGATGATCGAGCAGCCACTGGCCGGATTTGGAACCCTTGCCGGTGACAACGTTCAGAACGCCCTTCGGGAGGACACCCTGGATCAGACGGACGAGTTCCATCAGGGACAGGGATGTATGGGAGGACGGTTTAATAACGATGGTGTTGCCTGCTGCCAGTGCAGGAGCGAGTTTCCAGCAAGCCATGGTGAACGGGAAGTTCCACGGAATGACCTGACCAACAACGCCGACTGGTTCATGGAGAATCAGGGACAGAGTGTTGTTGTCGAGCATGGTGGCAGAACCTTCCCAAGCTCTCAGGCATCCTGCGAAGTAACGGAAATGATCGGAACCCAGCGGAATATCTGCTGCTGTGGTTTCACGGATCGGCTTGCCGTTGTCCAGTGTTTCCACCAGTGCGAGATGATCGAGGTTTGCGTCGATGATATCAGCGATCTTCAGAAGAATGTTCTGTCTTTCGATTGGAGAAGTCTTGGACCATTCCGGAAGAGCTGCTCTTGCTGCCTTGACAGCTGCGTCTACGTCTTCCTTGGTTGCTTCTGCGAAATATGCGAGATGTTCCCCGTTAGCCGGGTTGTGTGCGTCAAATGCAGCTCCATCAGATGCGGGAACGAATTCACCGTTGATGAAAAGACCATACTGCTGCTGAATGCCTGCTTTTGCCATAAAATTACCTTCCTTTCGGTAAGATGCAGGATATTCCTGCCTTTCCTATAAGTGCTCCGCCGGTCATTTTACGATTGGACGGTGAACCGGAGAAGGAAATTTCTTCAGCCTTTCTATACGCGGAAATAAAACCTTTCATACTGTTCGATGGTCACTTTCCGTTTTTCTACGGCTGTATTCATAGTATATCACCGGAAATAGAAATATTCAATACAATCGATATTTATTTCGATACATCTTTTAGGAGTTTCTGTCAAAGAATGATGACATTTATTTATGAATACACAAATAAGTGTCTATCCCAATAAAAAAAGAAGCCCCGAAGAGCTTCTTTTTCGTTTTTCTTATACCCTTGATTAGAAGGAGTAGTTGAGGGATACGGATGCGAGATCGTCGTAATCGGTATCTGTATCGGTCTTAACGTCGAATGCGTATTCGCCATGGAGACGGATGTTCTTAGCGAGTACGACATCGCCGGTTGCGAGCCAGTACTTAGCAACCTTAGCACCGCCATTGACGAGGGATGCCGGGGAAACGTTGTAGGTGGTTCCATCAAGGAAGGAGCCCTTTTCAGCGCGGACATACTGTCCAGCCAGCTGGAAGGTGCCTGGTTTCTTCAGATCAACGGAGCCATAGCCAAGGCCTGCGGTCCAGGTTTCCGGATCTCCATCATACTTGGTGTTCTGGTAGAAATCACCGAATACGCGGAAATCATCAACAACATTCAGTGTCAGACCAGCGCCCCAGATACGAGCATCTGCGTCATCATGGCCATCGATGTATTCAGCATCGTAAGCTACTTTGCCAGCTGCGCCGTACAGACGAGCGAAGCCTGCTTCTCTGTTGTTGATTACATCGCTTTCAGTTGCTGTTCCGAGAACACCAACATTGAAGCGGCCATAGCCGAGGTCGAGAGCGAGTTTTTCGCCGCCGATGGTAGCGATAGCGCCTTTGAATTCATCATCATACTGTAAACCGGTCTGGCCGAGGAAGAGGTCGATCTTGCCGATGTTTACAGAAGCTTTGTCGCCGAAATCATGGTGAACAATCAGCTGATCAAGGTAAGCCGGATCTTCATTGGTGCTCTTGAAGTTCATGTCGTAGCGGAGACGTCCAAGAACGTAGGTGCTGTCATTGACCTGGCCCTTGATGTTGACCTGCATACGGCCATCCCACTTATCAGCAGCTTTGCCATTGTCGCCATAGCTCTGGTTGTAACGCATACGGCCGTTGCCGGAGAAGGAAAGGTTTCCGACTTTCTTTTCGAGGTTAGCAACGCGAACGCCCAGGTTTGCGAGTTCGTCAGCATATTCGCCAGCGAGTTTGTCCAGGGTTGCTCTCTGTTCAGCGTTCAGCTGATCTTCTTTAGCGAGCATACGAGCGATGATCTGAGCCATTTCATAACGGGTGATGTTTCTTTCGCCCTTGAATGTGCCATCCGGATAGCCTTCTACGACACCCTGGTCGGAGAGGTCTACGACTGCCTGGTAAGCCCAGTCGGACGGTGTTACATCAGAGAACGGGTTTGCAGCGTATGCGGATACGCCAGCGGAAAGTGCTGCAACAGCAGCGATTGCGAGGATCTTTTTCATATTCATCGCTCCTTAAAAGAAATATAAGAAATATAAGAAATAAGGTATGTCTCTTATAAGAAAGTAAAGAAGCCCGCGAGTGGCCGAGTTTCCTCTGCGCTGTCTTTTCCTTCCCACCATATGTGAGACAACATATAGTATTTTTTAAAGATACTACAAAATATTTACTCATGCAAAGAAATTTGACATCTTTGTTCAGTTGACCATAGGTCACTACTGTGAAACGTCCGAAAGTACCGGTAAATTCTGCTTGTTCAAGAAATTTTCTTTAACATGCATTAAGGCGTTGGTCAGTCTTACAATATTCATAATATATTCAATATTTTTTATATTTTTACAATTATTTTCCATTTCACATATAACAGGAAGAAATAAGTTTCTCCTGCGTTTCTGATTCAGGGCAGTAGAGGCAAAAATGATGCATTTTTTGAGAACAGAATGTTAGATTTTTCGATAAGAAAAGAAACCCCTGCGAAGGAGGCTTCTTTTCTAAATTTTATGTATTTCCAATTCTGAATTTCTTTTAGAATACGTAGTTGAGGGAGAGTGTCCATGCGTCTTCGTCGGCCGCGGAGTGGTCTCCTCCGTTTGTCTTGACGTCGAAGGCGTATTCGCCGTGGAGGTAGACGTTCTTCTGGAGGGTGACGTCAGCGATGGCGTTCCAGTATTTCACGCGATCAGCGTTTGTGCCAGAGTCGGTGAGGTAAGAGAGGACGTTTGTCTGATAGCCGGTGCCACCGAAGTAAATGCCCTGATCGACGCTGTTGTATGCTACGTCAGCGGCGAAGGAGCCCGGTTTCTTCACGTTCAGCTTGCCATAGCCAAGGCCTGCATTCCATGCGGTGTCATAACCGTTCTTCCAGTTTGTATCCTTCCAGTATTCGCCGAATACGCGGAAATCTCCGACAGGAATCGTAAGGCCAGCGCCTGCGATTTCATAACCGGCGAAGGTGTCTGCCTTCTTGTCTCCGGTGAATTTCAAATAGTTCAGGTTCAGCTTGGCAGCGGAGAAGTCGAAGTCACCTTTGGCAAAGAATGCATCCTGATCTTTTACACCATCGGTGTAATCGGACTTATTGAAGCGGCCATAGCCGGCAGTCAGATTGACGCGGCCCTGATGGAACATAGCCTGAGCTCCGTCATAGCCGTATGGGAAGCCGTAGAGCCAGCCCCGCTCTGGTCGCCGATGACAACCGGCTGACGGCCCAGTCTGGCTGTGACAGCATCGCCGAAGTCATGATTGACGAAGAGCTGATCGAAAATGACATTCGTATCATCGCTCGTCTTGAAATTCATTTCTGCATCAAGGCGGCCCTGTACGTAGGTGGAATCATTGACCTGTCCTTTTACATTCAGGCGGATACGGCCGTCCCACTTATCAGCGGCGCCTGCGTCCTTGTTCTGGTAACGCATACGGCCATCGCCGGAGAAGGAAAGGTTTCCTACCTTCTTTTCAAGATTGGAAACACGGACACCCAGATTGGCGAGTTCGTCAGCATATTCGCCGGCAAGTCTATCGAGAGTGCCTCTCTGCTCAGCATTCAGTTGATCTTCCTTAGCGAGCATGCGGGCAATGATCTGAGCCAGTTCGTAACGGGTGATGTTTCTTTCACCTTTGAAGGTGCCATCCGGATAGCCTTCAACGACGCCCTGTTCAGACAGGTCTGCGACTGCCTGGTAAGCCCAGTCATTCGGAGTTACATCAGAGAACGGGTTGGCAGCGTATGCAGATACGCCAGCGGTGAGTGCTGCCATGGCAGCGAGTGCGAGAATTTTTTTCGTATTCCTGCTCCTTAAAAAATGAATGTTCTTGAAACGGAGTCATGAAGCAGGGGAATGGCCTCCGTATTCACCGCGCTTCGCTCTTCCATGCCATACGCAGGGCGTATGTTCTGCATTCAGAATACTATAAAATTTTTACATATGCAATCCTGTCCAATCTGTCATTTGAATACCTTCCCGAGATTTTCCTGTTCCCGGGAGGATACCATCTTCCAGGCCCATTTCTGCGCAGAACCCCCTTTTAAATGAAAATCCACTCTTCAAAAGGCTGTCTTAAAGCATCAATTTTAAGAAAAATCACGAGTTCAGACTTCCTCCATGAAGATGAATTTTCCTAAAATCACTTTAAAGGCCCTTTTTAGCCTCGACCTGCCATTTGAGGCATAGTTTAGTTACACCCCCGTTTTTTTGCCTAAAGGGAAAAATCAAGACAGAATTTGATGGATTTTACTCTGTTAAAAGAGTGAAATAATGATGAGTAAATCAGCATGCTTCCTGTATTTCTCATCGAATGAAATTATTGCTTTTCCTGCTTTTACGGCCAGAAGTGCTGGATTCGCTGCCAGGATCCATGGTCCAGTACTTTCATTTCAGGCAATAAAAAAAGGAAACCTCTTTCGAGGTTTCCTCTTTTTGATTCCAGTTTCTTCGAGAAGAAATTAGAACTTGTAGTTGAGGGATACGGTCCAAGCATCCTTATCATTCATATCAGCGTTATCAGCGCTAACGTCAAATGCATATTCACCATGGAGGAATACGTTCTTCTGGAGGGTTACATCAGCCATTGCATTCCAGAATGTTACGTTGGTTGCATCATGCTTTGTCAGATACTTCAGAGCATCAGTCTGGAGGCCTGTGCCGCCGAAGTATACGCCTTCGTCAACATCGTTGTAAGCTACATCGATAGCGAAGGAGCCCGGTTTCTTCAGGTTCAGTTTGCCATAGCCGATACCTGCGTTCCAAGCAGTATCATTGCCGTTTTCATAGGTGGTGTTCTTCCAGTATTCACCGAATACGCGGAAGTCCTGAACCGGAATGGTCAGGTTTGCGCCGAGCAGTTCGTTGCCAGCAGCTGTATTAGCTTTCTTGTCGCCTGTGAACTTAATGTAGTCAACGCCGAGTTTAGCAACGTTCAGATCAGCCTTGCCGCGTGCATAGAATGCATCCTGATCTTCAACGCTATCATAGTCAGAGGTGTTGAAGCGGCCATAGCCAGCGGTTACGTCAACTTTTTCACCGAGGTGGAATGCTGCTTCAGCGCCGTCTACGCCATAGGAATCGCCATACAGCCAGCCGCCCTGATCACCGAAAGCGACCGGAATACGGCCGAGGCGAACGGTTGCAGCTTTGCCAAGATCATGGTTTACGTAGAGCTGATCGAATACAACGCTGGTGTCTCCGGTCTTCTTGAAGTCCATGTTGGAGGTCAGACGACCCTGTACGTAAGTGGAGTCATTGACCTGACCCTTTACGTTGATTCTCATACGGCCGTTCCAGGAATCATCGTCAGTTGCTTTGTTCTGGTAACGCATACGAGCATCGCCGGACCAGTACAGGTTGCCAACTTTCTTTTCGAGGTTGGATACGCGAACGCCCAGGTTTGCGAGTTCGTCAGCATATTCGCCAGCGAGTTTGTCCAGGGTTGCTCTCTGTTCAGCGTTCAGCTGATCTTCTTTAGCGAGCATACGAGCGATGATCTGAGCCATTTCATAACGGGTGATGTTTCTTTCGCCTTTGAAGGTGCCATCCGGATAGCCTTCAACAACGCCCTGTTCGGACAGGTCTACTACTGCCTGGTAAGCCCAGTCGGATGGGGTTACATCAGAGAAAGGATTTGCAGCGTATGCGGATACGCCAGCGGTGAGTGCTGCTACAGCAGCGAGTGCGAGAATTTTTTTCATGTTCTTCGCTCCTTATAAAGAAAAATGTGGAATGTCTTCCTTTTTCCCTAAGAGCTTGGATGAAAAACGTGGCTCGAGTGACCGTGTTTCCTCTGCGTGTTTTTCTTCTTCGATCTTAAGTGACATGAATCGGAAGACTTGTTTCATGTCTAGGTTGAGAGTAACACATGAGAAAAGTTAAATCAAGTTTAAACAAATCCTCTCATTCCCTTAAAGCTTCCATTTTTGAGTGAAATCTCCTAATTTTAAATTATGCAAATGATTCGCGTTTACCGCCATATGACCGAAAGTCAGCAGATTTTCCATTCACATTTCGGCACATTTTGTCAGATTGTCCACCTATATTCTTCTTTTGCAACTTATAAAGAACTTCTATAAATACGATAATCTGTTTCTATACTTTCTGCAAACATTTCCCACTAAAAAGAGACCTCCCGAAGGAAGTCTCTTTTAATTTCACTGCTGCCAGGTTCTGTATTAGAACTTGTAGTTGAGGGATACGGTCCAAGCATCCTTATCATTCATATCAGCGTTATCAGCGCTAACGTCGAATGCATATTCACCATGGAGGAATACGTTCTTCTGGAGGGTTACATCAGCCATTGCATTCCAGAATGTTACGTTGGT
>ENA-UESD01000410-UESD01000410.1-human-gut-metagenome-genome-assembly--contig:-NODE-410-length-40027-cov-18.152891_pt1 | contig 40027 bp, 58 predicted proteins | sample MGYA00242985_ERZ507986 | MGnify/ENA primary metagenome ERZ507986 (study PRJEB26167, sample SAMN06115408) | human gut metagenome | host: Homo sapiens | place: China:Guangxi | collected 2016-04-06... | reverse complement strand
ACAACCACCTCACTATCATCTGGCATCTGATAATCAATATGCCCGTTTACATAGGCTTCCTGAATCATATCCAGTACCTTCATGGCTTTTGCTTTGGTGGAATAATTGCCAATAGCAAATGTCTCATATGTATCTAAAGAACAGATGATTATTACATCTCCCTTAGTTCCCATGATTTTGATTGTCGGTGAGTTGTTAAAATTGATTAAGATTTCTTTATCCTGACTTCTGATTAACATTTTGTGTCCTCCTTATAATCCTCAATTGCAGCTATTTTATCTTTGCACATGGCAATTACATTTTTTAATCTACTCATCTCAGCATTGTACTTTTTTAAGAACTTATCTTTCACAAACTGATAATTTGGTTCTTTCAACACAATGTACTCTGTTAAAAAATCAGAAATTTTTCCAATATTCTCCTTACTCACGTATCCAATATAAAGTCCTTCTGGGAACTTGGTTAATGCTCTGTAAGTTTTTGGTTTCTCGATTACCTCGCATTCCTCAACTCTGATCTTGAAAATATAGTCTCCTAATGTTTTAGTTTCTGGATTGTATTCTCTGTCACTGTCTAAAATGTAGAAATATAATTTCATTTCGCATCCTCCTTCTAATTCTCAATCTCATTGCAGTTAGGCTCATAAGGTTTTGGATATACCGTATATCCGCACTTCGGACATTTGATTTGTGGTGGATAGTATTCAACCCATTCCATGTTTCCGCCACATTTCCTACAACGAATATATCTCTCTACTTTCTTTAGTTTCGTTTTAAAGAATGAAGTGTAATTATTATTTTTCATTTTCATCCTCACTTTCAATATCTTTTCAAAACTTCTGCAACTGCATTGATATGTTCTGACAGTGTATCTAAATCTTCATCTTTGATTGCTGTCAGCCCATGTCTCGACTTAAAGTCTTCGATAACATATACACCATTTTTGATTGTTTTAAACTCCTTCGCCATTTCACTTTCTTTTATGGCATCGGAATCGTATTTATAAAACACTTCATATTTATTGTATTTTCCAATGTCGGTTTCAATTTTGGTTCGTTTAGGAGTTATGCGAATGATCTTTGCCGGATACACCATGACGTGTCTAAACCCTACTCCATATCCACTCCACACTTTTCTTGCAACTCCAACCACATCTCCAACTTTTAAATCATCTTTATTTATCGGGTTTAATTTTCCCATTTCCATCCTCACTTTCCCCATGTAAGCAACTGACACGCTATTGTGCAGTCCTCCATGATTTCTGTATTTATGTTTCTTTTTTTATCCTCATAAGCTTAATGTTAACTGATTCCTGTCATAGCTGTATTTCTTTGTTACAGCTTTTCTTCCGCCGTACAAAACCCGTTCTACCCTTTTAGGAAATTTCTTTAGGTCTGCCATGTACCAGTTATTTACTTCCGGTGGCGTTGGGGAAAAGTATTCATCTGGATAATTAATTCCAGTCTGATCACACATCTCACGGATTTTGTCTTTTGCGTATATAATGTGGTTTCGACATAGGTTCATATTGCATCCGTCTGACCAGAACGGATCATTACAACCATGAACATTTATATCTTCCCAACGCCTGATATAATCAATAATACTTTTGCATTCATTCTGTATAGCAGATTCTATAGACTTTTTATCCATGAAACTCTACCACGATTCCTAGTTCTTCCTTAATAGCCTGCACATAATCAATCCATTCAGCCAAGCCCTGGTCGATATAGTCCGAAGCTTTGTCCATGCCTGCCATGAACTTCTGACATCTTTTCTGACCGAATCCAAATTCATCATGCAGAACAGCTATCGCCATGATCACGCAGCATTCAGATACAAGTTGTTTGATCTTCTCAGATGCTTTGTCCAGATCCTTTCTTGCCAGGGAAGTGTGTATTCCTGTTACTCCCCTGAATCTGCATTCCTTTTCGAGAGCTTCAAGACCGCCCTCTCTGGTGATTCGTCTAGCAAGGTCAAGACCATCTTCCCTGCCACGTTCATATTCACGCATTTTGTTCATTTCTTCACCTTTCCGAACCCGTATCCTGTCGGAGCATAGGCTCTATCAGTACTGGGGTGTGCTGTTTTAAGCAACCCATCATCAATAAGCTGGTTTAAATGTCTCCAGATGGTAGCTCTGCTTGCATCTACCTTCTCGCAAATCTCGCTGACCGATGGCGCATATCCGATAAGTTTAAAGTAGCTTACTACATACATGTAGATTTCTTTTCTAAGAGCCTGTCCCTGTTCATATCTATTCTTCGTGTTGTACATTCTTTCTCACTTCCCTCTGCTTAGAATCTAATAACTTATTAAAAGCAACTAGACAATTCTTGATAAACTGTTTATCATTATCATCAGGGCACATTTCCGCATACTCTCTAAGTTCTATCAGACGATCAGTGGCCTGCTTGGAATATTCGTCTGTAAGTTCGGCTGAATAGAAATCTTTTATAGTTTTCCAGAATTCAGTCATAAACCTTTGAATATACGGAATATCCTTTGCTTCTACTTTTATTTTTATCATCTCCTTTGAATATTGTATACAATGTACTGTATACGCTCTATTTAATTTTATTTTATAAATATAATATATTTATATCATTTTAATATAAGTAACCTTTGTTAACCGTAAAGTAACCGTACTAATTTGTGTAAACCATTGATTTTACAGGTAGGTAACCGAGTAACCGAGTAACCCTGACTTTCTCATATAGGGAAACTTTTATACTCAATATGTGCATATAAATACTCAAATATATATATACAGAATCAAAGGTTACCTAGGTTACCCGGTTACCTTTTGAACGAATTGTTTGTTAATCAAACACAATATCGTCCGTAATTTCAAAATCATCACTACAATTCACGAATCCTTTCGGAATTTCATCTACAATTTTCAAGAACACACATTTTGTAACAATTCCGTCCAGTTTCTTCGCTTTGGTCGGATAACCCCTACTGTCGGTTTCCACAAGTCCCTTCTTGACAGCCCATGACAAAAATGCTTTTCTGGAGAATCTTCCGATTTTGCACAGATCATCAAACGCTGCGCTATAGATTATTGCAGTTGACGTTTTCTCTATCGGATCATTGTCAATAATTCCCCATCTTTCTGTTTTTATATCTGGGTTATCATCGAATTTAATTCCGTTCATGGCAATCTTATCAAGCACGAACCAGTAAGCGCGTTCGTTTTCAGATACCATTTCTTTCTCTGTTAGAAGATTCTTAGCCGTCTCAATGTCAATGTACTGGCCATCATGGAACAGCTGATCTGTTGCGATTTTATCTGCTGCCAGGATAATGCTCATTGATATGCTTTGCTTCTGCATCTTGTCATCGTCCTGTATAAGCCCCTGATAGTGCTTTTGCAGGGCTTTTATATCATCAATGGACATTTCCTTAACTACATTTACAAAATCGATTCCTGCGTACCCGTAGTTCTTTTTAAGGGTATCTGCGGTAAGCTGTGGATCATCAAATATCTTTTCGGAACACTCAACCTCAATAATTCGGTTAATTGCTCCGCCTTGGCTGACATATCCTGCAAGTGGACGCTCACCATTGGTCAGAACGCAGTTCTGCCAGCGGTTCTCCCGGTTCACTCCCAGTTCCTTGTTGGAGCGGCTCTTTCCTTTTCCTGAGCATAAATCGTATACAATCCCTTCAAAGTTATCCCTAATCTTGGCAGATACCTTGGAAGTATCGTCCAGAATTAGCGGTAAGTTGTTGAGCATATCGGATTTTGCTTCCAGGGCCACATCGGTTGTTTTAAAGTCTCCTATGTACCTAGATTCACCTGGATTCGCCCAGACAGAAGCCCCCAACATAAGCGTTACAGTCTTACCGCCCTCGGTTTCGCCCCATAAGTCCACAAAGAATGGAAGAGCACCGACCAGTTTAATTAGAATGCTTGCAAAACTTGCAGCCAACATGATTTTTGGTTCGATTCTTCCAGTAGCACGAACCTTTTTTACATGTTCATACCACTCTACTCTGCTGCCACCTACACTGATACTTTCGTATAACTGACGAAATCTCATATCGCCATCAAATACGATATCCTTGTCGTAAGGCAGGAAATAATCTCGAATCCACCCGATTTTACTGGAAGAATATTGGATGTTGATATAATCATCATTGGCATTTTCCACGTCCGACAGATACCGGACCAGATACTTCGCATTTTCCGAAGTGACTGAAATTCCCAACGCTGACAGCCCTACGATTTTAGTCGCGGATGTAATCATTGTCTTTGGAACGATAATTTCAGACCATTTACCGTTTCGCTTATATGCAAGCTTAATCTGCTCTTCTCCAGTCTCCAGATTCTTCATTCGTTCGATTGGAAGAATAGGGTGATAACAAGCTATAATATCCGGTGATCCTGGATTTGTATTTGAAATCCTGATTCCCTCATCATCTGCCATCCAGTTAAGACATTTCATGCGGTCATATTCGCAATCAGAGAAATTTGTCCATTGATTTAATGCGGATACAGGTTTCTCTTGCTTTTCTTTCTCAAGGATCTGCTTATGTACTTTTGTGTAGACTTTTAACAGATCCTCAAATTTCTTCTTTACTCCAAGCTCTTTCGCTCTGTCCAGAAGAGTCAATGTCAAACGTGCCTTGTAAATTTCATCTTCTTGCTTGAATATCTCATTAAACACTTCTTCTTCCAGAATTGATTCTGATGTGAGCTTGTTAATCTGTTCCATTTTCTTTAATCACCTTCTTCCAATCCTGTTATGAATCCATGCTTATATAATGCAAGCTGTAATTTGTTCCATGCTTCACACCAGCCATCTGATAATGGCTTTACTCTGCCAAGAATAGACCTGTAAAAGTCAATATCGGACAAACATTCCTGCAATTCTTCATTTTTCTTCCGCTCTGCCTTCTCTCTCATTTCTTTTTGCTTCTGAGCGTGATATATTGCCATTCTGGACGAAAAATCAGGTTTATGGTATGTTCCACCAAGAATCTGAAAGGCTGTCTTAAAATCGCAATTATCCATGCTCTGAACGAATGTAAATATGTCTCCTGTCGCGCCACATCCGAAGCAATAATAGCTGTCTTTGTAAATTTTCATTGAAGCAGTACGGTCACCGGAATGAAATGGGCAGCTGATAAAGCCAGCTCTGTTCGGAATCATTCCGTATCTGGAAAGAACATCTCTCATACTGTTCTGCTGTTTAATCGTTTCTTTGTCCATCCGACAGAATCTCCATTATTCGTTTTCCAGTATTTTTTTTGTCACAAAATAGGAACTCAACGCCATATTTTCTTTGCATTGTGCATAGAATTTTGTACAGCGTATCGCCGTGCATAACTTTCTGTTCTTGCTCAATCCAGATACCATTTTTCTTAACACGCTTCTTTGCCCTGGGATTCTCCCACCAAAGAACATCGTCCAGCTTTTCGATTCCTTTCCCGTGTTCGCATAAGAATACAAGTTTTATTCCTGCTTCATTTGCCCGGATAATTTCAGATCGGAATCTTTCATGCTGCTGGCATACATTTCCGCATAACTCTGCAAGATTCTGTTTTCTATCAACTACCAAACGCGGGTTATCATAATTCATGTAATCACCTACATACAGCTTTGACACGAACCATTTTTCCCCTGCCTCGTCAAATGCCTTTTTAATGCCATCAATAACTTTCTGATGTTCTCTGCTATCAATCTGTATCAATTAAATGGCATCTCCTCGTCGATACCATCAGGAATGCTCATAAAGCCGTCCGGGTCGGCTTCTGGATTCAGTGTAGGCGATGCTGCCTGTGCCTGTGAAGAACCTTTACTTTCGCCGAATTCGATTTCCTCGACAACGATATCTGTTGTATATACCTTCACGCCGTCTTTATTCGTATAGGATCCTGCCTGGATTCTTCCAGATAAATCTGCTTTCATTCCTTTTCTGAAATATTTTTCGATAAATTCCGCAGATTTTCCAAATGCAACACAATTAAGGAAGTCCGCTTTCTGATCAGAACCCTCTTTTACAAATCTTCTATTGACTGCAATGGAAAATCTTGCGATTGATGTTCCATCATTTGTATATCTGACTTCTGGATCTCTTGTAAATCGTCCTGTAAGAATAACTTTGTTCATTTTTTATTCCTTTCCACTATGCTGTTTATCGTACTCAATCAACATTTTGAGACATTTTTGCCCTTTTTCTTTTGTGAGTCCTTTTACATCGTCTACCTTGAAACGAGTTTTAATCTGTTCAAACAAGTTAGAACTCGGATATTTGTCAATGATGTTCTGGATGCTCATTACATTTTCTGAAGTAATCATCTCAACAGGTTCTTTTGATTCTGGCTTTTTAGCTGCTGTTTTTCCACTGCTACCTGCATTAGTAGAATCACTGTCTTTGTTGTCATCAATGCAGAACAAACCATTCAGCGCATACTTTCTTGCATAAGATGACGCTGCGCCTGTAACCTGGGAAGAATCCATGCCTTTTTTTGACTCTTCTTCCCTTGCATAAGCAACTGTTACGATTTCAGAAGAAGAATCCTCTGCATCTTTTAAATGCGTTTCTGCTCTTACATAGATTCTGTCCCCGACCACTTCCATCTGATCAGTGATACATAATACTGTCTTTGTTTCTGCCAGAAGCGGCTTTACTGCTTCAAGAATGTCTTCACAACTTCTGTATTTGTATTTCCCGAAGGAATTGTACTGTCCTTTGGGAGCTTTCAGCTTTGACTGAATAACTCCTAATTTTTCATAGATATTCAATTTCAATCCCCCTTGTCATAGACCACGCACTTACTGGCTTCTACAATCAGTAAACTTGCAATGTCTTTCATAGATATAGTTGATTCGTTATAGATTTCAACCAGTGTGTTGTATGCTTCTGGAGTAATCTTCACAACCGGATTCTCCTTTTCACTGATTGTTTTCTTCTTTTTAGCCGGAATACGGATTTCAAACTTTTCCATTGTTACCCTCCTTAGTTGCTTTCTGAGCCACTAAAAGCCCATTTAAAGCCTGTACATAGCTTGCCAATGTCCTTGCCTTATACTGCTCTTCAATCGGATTATCCGGCACTATAGCAAGTTGTATATCGATTAGTCTCAATACTTCCTGAATGCGTTCGTCCATACTTACACCGCCTTAAAGAAACAATAAAGGTTATCTGATGCATCTCCGAACTTCTCTCCGTCGATATCTTCGGCTTTGTGGTATTCCACATGGTCCAGAGACATATCGCAGTTCTCATAATCCAGAATGTAATCACCTCTGGATTGAAGCTCTCTGAGCAGTTCGTTAATACATCCTGCTATCTCCAGACTGGGAAGAAGCTTCATAATTGCTATCTGCTTACTCATTTGGACACTTCCCATCTATCAGAAGTTCCAGCAAGAATGCTTTGATTACTTTGAGACTTTTACGGCTTTCTTTCTCGTAAAATGGGTCAAAAGATACGTCCTGATATAAATCCCATTTAAATTTACCTCTGGGAATGCGAGCGTCTTCTTTTCTTTTAATCCCCCTTATGTTCAGACCGTAACTTGAATAATCAAACGTAATACTAGCTGTCGGAACTTCATTCACGACTCTTTTGCAAAGTTCGTAAATTTTGTCAATTTCTTTCTCGAACATTTCTTTATCCTCCTTATTTCCTACTGCCAGTCTGCTTTCATCTGACGCGCCGCCCATGCTGCCGAGATACCAAAAAAGATGTTTAGCCAGATAGGCACATCAACATATTTCCCGGCAAGCATACAAACAGCAATTAGCGTATACTCTTTCATTTTATTTCTCCCATAATCCACGCCAGATTGCTTGCTACCAGTGCGGCTGCGGTCACAATCCATGCCATGAACCATTTTCTTGCCTTTTTTCTACTTTCCTCGACAATTTCTGTCGCAAGAATGAACTCAAGTTCGTCCCATGTCGGAACATTTTCACATTTATTTGTGCTATTTCTGCTCATATCGTGCTAATTTCTCCTTTTTTGGTATTTACAATTAGCAGATACGAAGTTATAATTAACCTGTACCTACTAAGTGTGGTTTAGTAAGTGCAACGCTCCGGGGCGGAGGTATCAGCTCCCTCCGGGGCACTATCACTTTAATGCTTCTTTCCCTCTCCAGACATATCCTGTTTCTTCCCAAAGTTTCCTTGGAGAGATAACAAATTCTATTCTGCCAGAACCTTTTCTGTCGTGAATCACTTTGTTCCCACGATACGCCGTGCCGATAGGCAGCCATCCATAGATGATTCCTGCTCTGACAGATGGTGTAGGAATGCCTGTCATTTTGCTCACGTCTGATACTGTCAGGCGCTCGTTTGAGAACTCCGGCATCTGTGGGATACCAGATATGATTCTTGCCACTTCTGCGGCAAACTGATGAACCTGTGCATTCTGTTCTACGTAATTATCAACTGCACTCATATAAACCTCTTTTCTAACTGATACTCATTTGAGCATTACAGTCACGTATCATCATTACTGTATTAGTGCATGGATGCCAATTTCTGACATATTCCATAGATTCTTCAAATCTCAGCTTAGGGATGTTATTACGGGCATTTACTGCGAAGTAAGTCTTTATATCCCTGTTGCATTCAGCAAATACTTTCTTGCCAATTTCCTTGTAAGCATTTGACTCTTTCCCACCAAGGTGAGCGATTAACACTTGACACTAAGTCTCTAATAGATTCCTGCTGTGCGTAGTCAATAGTCATGGTATTTTCAAGTCTGTTAAGCCGCTCTTCGTGATCTAAGAATCCTGTCGCAATAACCTGTATCTGTTCAACTGTCGTCAGTGGCTTCTGGTATGAGCCTGTCTTTCTGATTGTCGGAAGAACTTCATCCATAACCCATGATTCGAATTTCTCTGCCGATGGAAGTTTCGATTTCATAATCAATCGGTACAAATCTCCCTCATTTATGTATGACATTGACTGAATACCACTAGATGTAGGGGTGTCGCGTTTCACGACTCCCTTGCAATGCCTTGATACGGCATCTCTGGGATTGTTATATCCAAGAGCTTTGGCAACATCAGTGCCAACAAAGTACGGTTTACCGTCAATTTCTGCTGTTCGGATGTCCCCGAACTCTTCTGAATTAAAAATCTGTAATTCGTTCATGTTTCTCCTTTCTAATTTGAATTAACTACTTCTTTCTTATCTGATTTTTTCTCCAGATTATTCTCGGAAAAGCTTTCCGTCTTACCGAGAATATATCCTTTGTCAAATTCTGACATATTAGGAATCGCTTCTTTCAGCTTTTCAACGATTCTTTTTTCTTTTTCTGACATATACGCACCTCTTTTCTTGTGATATACTCTCCTGTAAAGGAGGTGTTCATTTGATAACAAGATATCAATATAAAATATTGAAAAAAGCTTTAAGAAATTGTGGATTTACTCCTAGTAATCAGCGTGAAGCAGATGCTTGCAGATACCTTTTCAGTAAAAAGTGCTTTATGCGTTCAAGGTCGCAAGACCACGCATATGAAATCACACAAGCGGGTGAAGTCGCCATGAAAGCATATTTTCAAGATATATCCAGATTTTGGATAACAACTATTCTGTCAATCATTGCGCTGATTACCAGTCTTTTCTCAATTTCTATACAAGCAGAGCCACTATTGAAATTGTTAGAGCAATTATTGAAATAACTGTTAAAACGCGTGTGCAAGTGGACAATGATTTCACATAACGCGAATATATTCCGAACTGCTCTTTCATGTATTCATTATCTGTCTGCTCACTTTGAATTTCTTCAGCATAATTATGATGGTAACAGCAGCTACTTTGTGTTCCAGATTCCATTAGTATCTGTTTCACCTGACTCCATGCGTCTGACGTTTTTAATTTTGACCAGTCATGGCTCGTCATTTCGAGTTGAACTGAAACCTGACCTAGAATATTTTCTTTGACGAAATAATCTAACATTTTGTTTTCACCTCCTTTGTTTACCTTGTAAACACAGTATAGTCCCTCAGGCAACATTTGTCAATACCTTTTTGTTGACTTTGTAAACATTTTATGATATTATATTTTTAGAAAGGAGGAATTAAATTGAAAGACAGGTTTAAAGAGTTGCGAAAAGAATTAAACGTAACTCAGCAAGAATTTGCAGACAAACTAAAGATAAGTAGGAATTTTGTAGCGCAAATTGAAATGGGAAGCAAAGTTCCGTCAGATCGGACTATTGATGATGTTTGCAGAGAATTTAACGTAAACGAAGAATGGCTAAGAAATGGAACTGGAGAAATGTTTCAACCAGAGAACAAAAACGATGAGATTTCTAAGCTATTCGGAAATGTTCTGAAGTCTAGCGATAATGATTTCAAATACCGTCTCATCAATGCTCTAGCAAAGCTAGATGATTCTGGATGGGATAACTTGGAAAAACTCCTAGACACGATTTACGAAAAGAAATAAGAAAATAGCCAAGGGCAATGCGCAAACCCTTGGCTTTTCTTTTTAACCGATTAATGTTTTTATGAAAATGTATATCGACCTCAGCCAACATCTGTTTTCTATTTTTTCTATCATTTCAATAATCTCTTTCTTATAATCCATAAATAACCCTCCCTGTCACAACTACCACCTACACTACAGTATATGTCCGGCTGTGGGAAATAGAACCGAACATTCGTTCTCTTTTGCTATTATACCACCTATTCCGACTCTTGGCAACTGCCAATGATATACATGAACTCTCACTATTTTATAGAAAAAAACATTTCTTTTTCATCTAAATCACTCTATTTCATTCTAAATCTTTACAATATGCTCTTAAAATGATAGAATAAAAATACCACATATAACCGTACTTTACATAATATCGCAAAATCAGCGGTACAAAATACACAATCCGCATGGAAAGTGCGAAGCGTGGCAAATAAAATTGCATAGGGGAAAAACTAATGGCTAATAACAATAATCTTCCATGGTATTTAAGAGGATTCTGGATTTTTATGTTAGGAATGTTTACTGGCGGCATTTACTGGATTATCGGAATTGCTATAAGAATCAGCAAAGCGTCCAGAAAACGTGATTATATTTCACATTATCCGTCTGATTTACATTTTGACTCTGGCAAGATTCCTAAAATAAAGAAGCCAAAATCTGCACTAACTTTTTTCGGAATAGTTGTCAGCGTATTGTGGACTCTTCTTGTTATTTGGATGCATTCCAGTACTCACGCTGAAGATGATGGACTCTTTTGGGGGGCTATGCTGGTATTGTTTTGGATTGCTCTTTTTATTGTAAAAGGAATCATCTACGGAATAAAAAAACTTATAAATAGAATCTTCATGAAAGACAGCAATGGTAATTCTACTGTTGAGGAAACGGTATTTACTTCACCAGCACAGGACGAATACGTTCCAGAACCGATTACACCTAAACCATTCCCGGAACCAGTTCCAGTTACAGAACCTGAAGTCCCACAACTTCCAGTATATGACACAATGGAGGGACACGATTTCGAATACTATTGCGCTGATCTGCTTCGCAACGATGGCTTTTATAATGTAGAAGTCACACGGGGAAGTGGCGATCAGGGGATTGATATACTGGCAGAGAAAGCCGGAATCCGATATGGGATACAGTGCAAGTGCTATTCGAATAATATTGGAAACAAAGCAGTGCAGGAGGCATTTGCCGGCAAGACGTTCTACCATTGCCATGTTGCAGCAGTTCTGACAAATAGGTATTTTACCCGTTCTGCGAAACAACTGGCAGAAAAAGACCAAGTACTTCTCTGGGATAGAGACGAACTTGAAAGACTCGTAGAAAACGCTGAAAGCTAAATAAAAACACCCCGGCATTGGCGTACCGAGGTGGCGTTTATACATCTCCGAAGAAATGTAATATTCTGGCAAAACATATTGTATCATCTTCGGAGCAGTCGGGCAAGTCAGAAAGTTTGTTCGGCTGTTATTTTTATACCTAAAATAAATACAGCTACAGAAAGAGGGAATAAAAATGGCGAAGAAAAGAAAGAAATACCCGAAGCTCCCGAACAGTTTCGGAACGATACGGTACCTGGGTGACAATCGCAGGAACCCGTTTGCGGTCCATCCGCCGGCAGTGCTGGATGAAAAGACCGGAAAGCCCGTCCGCCCGCCTGCAATCTGCTATGTAGACGACTGGATTAAAGGATTTACTGTACTGACCGCATACAAGGCAGGAACATATCAGCCAGGGATGGAACGGGATCTTGAGATATCACCTACAACGGACGTAGATACCCTTATTACTCGTTTGATTGCTGACTACAATACAATCAAGGGTGTCGAGGATAAACACCCGGAAATCAAGAAATTGACGTTTTCAGAGGTATACGAACAGTTTTATCAATGGAAATTTGCCGAGGGAACAAGTTTTTCTGCCAGTACAAAGGAAGCGTACCGAACCGGATACATGAACAGTCGCATGCTCCATGACCGTATATTCGAAGACTTGAAAGCTCCTGATCTTCAGGAAGTCATTGATGACTGCCCTTTGAAGAAGGAAAGTCTTTCCATCATTCTGACATTATTTAAGCAGATGTACAAATATGCTGTCTATGCAGAGATTGTGTCTGAAAACAAGGCGCAGTATGTAAAAATCAAGATTGGAGACGACACAGAGCACGGAACCCCGTTCTCTGATGAAGAATTGCAGATCCTCTGGCGTAACACTGACGATCCGGAAGTGCAGCTAATTCTTATCATGTGTTATTCCGGCTGGAGGATTGGGGAAATTCCAAATTTAAAAATTGATTTTAAGGAGAATTATTACCAGGGAGGTTCCAAAACGAAAGCTGGTAAGGACAGAATTGTCCCTATACATCCGGCTGTGTATGATTTTGTTCGCTCAAAAATGCAATCACAAGGAAAGCTGCTGATGTACACTCAGAAGTACCACCGAGATAAATTCTTTTACCCTACACTGGAAAGACTTAATATAGTCGGAAATCCAAAGCATACTCCTCACGATTGCAGGCATACATTCTCAATGTTGTGCGAGAGATACGGCGTCCGGGAGAACGATCGCAAAAGAATGCTTGGACATTCCTTCGGCGGCGATGTTACAAACGCCGTTTACGGTCACCGGACATTGGAAGAACTCCGTACAGAGATTGAGAAGATAAAGAACCCATTTGTGACTAACTGTGACTAACGGAACCTGTTTTAATCATTCTAAAACAACCGAAATATCATTATCGAAATGCCGGAAACCCTATTAAAATCAACGTTTTCAGCGATTTTACAAGGGTTTCCCACATTTCATTTTCATTACTTTAATTGTATGCAGTCAGGATATTAATTAGAACTATGTAAATGTCAGAAAGTCCTTTAAATACAGTGTTTTAGAGGATATTCAATTAGGAAAAGATTTTTTTGTTTGTGACTAACGTGTGTCCAACGAACTAATAGGATTTACAAAACGAAATGATACAATATGTTATAAGAAACCTGATTCCCGGGGTACTATCCCCGGGAGTTTTTATTTATGAATTTCTGAAATTCTGGTAAATACGCCCTTCGGGACAAACTCAAATACGAACCCATCATTATTCGGGTACGGGATTCTGACGAAGTACCATTTCAGCCCGGAACTGTCTGTTTCGGTGTATTTCATCACCTCTACAACTGCACCTTTTTTCAGCTTCGGAAACAGTTTAGATGGGCTATTTTTGTTTGATTTTGTATAACATTTTGTATCTTTTTTAATCTGCGCAATGTAGGCTCTGGTGTTCTGCTTTTTGGCTGTATCCGAGTCTGAATCTGACGTTGTATTTTTAACTAAACTGTAATTTGGGGTGCAGAATTTTGTTCCCGGAAGGTTACTGTTGTAGTAACTTTTCTGACATACACCACCGCCATTTGCAATAATTGTAGAGCCACCAGAAGTATTTCCTTCGACTGTCCAGAACCGATCTCCTGACACTTTGATTACGATTCCAGTGTGCGTAAATTCTCCATTATGTTTAAAAATTACAATATCACCCATCTTTGGATTTGCATTCAAAGTAAACAAATCTACCATTGTTGGACAATAAACGTATGGCCAATGTTTTAAAAGTTTCTTTGCTGTGTCTAAGCCGAATGCTTTCATCATGCACCACGAAACAAACGCTGCACACCACGGCTGTCCCTGATAATCCGGCTTAATATCTCGCCAGTATTTTGTGTAATTATTTTCTCCGGCATTTGCTGTCTTGCTATCAAGCTGACTATTGCTTGCCTTTTCAAGATATCCGATTTCGCTCTTTGCAATCTGGATTAATTTGTCAATTGCGTTCATACCTGTTTCCTCACTTTCTGGAAAATATGTCTTTAATGCATCGTAAACAAATCTCTGCCGGCTCTTATATGCCCCGACTTGGTTTCCTGCATCGGTCTGGCAGGCTGCATAGAGATTGTCGAGTGTATATGGTTTCTGAGTCTTTGCCAGAATCCTCGTTACTGCTCCCTGTCCACCTTGGTGTCTAAAGTTCACGCACATAGCTTGCGCTCTAGCATCCGTAACACCCTGTTTAATGGCTTCATCTGCATAGGTGGCTAATTGTTCATCCATAAGGTTATCTTGACATTTAACGCCCAAATCGGACGAAATAAGGGCAACTATGGTGTCGGCAAGCTGTGACACTCTGGAAATATTGAAGCATTCCCAGTTTGCGGTCTGAACTTGTTCCAGAAGTCTGACCTTGTCTATTTTCTCCCACTGTTCCGGGTCGGCATTGTAAATCCGTTCCAGAAGGATCTTGGATTCAGTTGCGTACCATGCTCCTGCCCCGATTGTGATTGCGTGTTCTTCAGAAGAATTAGTGTAGGCTTCTGTGAAGTCCGAATAATCTTGCTGTCCGTAAACCTGTCCGCCGGTTTCGACTGCGTAAATAATCTTTCTGAGAACTGCTTTCTGCTCGTTTGTCATATGAAAATCTCCTATATCTTATACTGACACAATTAGACTATTTTATCTGGATAGGTATTTTGTAAATTTTATGAAAGATTCTGGAGTTAATTAGTTTCCACTTTCGGTTCTTCTTCCTTATTAGCATCCATCAGCTCATTATACTGTTCCTCGGTAATCCTGCCCGTTGCGAAGAAAATATCAATCTTATTTTTTAAATCGTCTGTCAGACCGTTTCTTTCTTTAAGTTTTAATAATGTTCTATATAACATAATCATACCTCCAATTCTGTAAGTGCTACTGCGTATTCACTGTTGACGTAGGCTTCTGCCGCCTGCAAATCAGTATCCTGAGTACGTGCATCCATATCATAGATATAATTTCTCGTATCGCCTATCTGCTGTTTTACATAATCCCATCCGTTTTTCATCGAAATTGGATAGTTGAATACTGTATATCCATCAAGCTGTTCGGAATTGACGCTAATGTTTGTAGTTGGGTAGTATGTTGCAAGTTCTTTAAATGCAGTAATTTCTTCTGGTGTGAGGTCGATTTCTTCGGGAGTTTGCAATACAGCATAAACATACACATCATTATTTTTCACATAGTTTTTAAACGCATTAACATCAGTGAATATATCATTATGTGTAAAATAGAAACCAGTTGCTCCTGATCTGATATAATTGCCCGATAAAATATATTGATCAGTTACTGTTTTCGCAATATTAGTTGCACACATTTGAGCAACCAGTTTTAAATTGGTATCGCAATATATCCAGCCACTTGCGTGTTCATAAATGTTTTCATCACCTGTTATTTTATACTTAATAATTCTCTGTACTCGTTTCCCACGTTCCACATCCACATAGTCACTCACATACTGCTGACCATCAATTGTGACGTTACCACCTGAACTTACAGGGATTGCGTTTAATGTGTATGGGAGAGTGACGGTCTGTTCGTGGTAGGGTTCGTAAGATGTAGCTTCTGACCCCATTTCAAGCTGGACATCATATGCTTTATCTCCCGCAACGCTTCCATATAAAATAAAACCTATTTTTTCTACATCTCTTTCGGGAACAAATTTAATAAAATTCTTGTTATTAAAAATAATGTTTTTGTTTTTACCATTCGTGTATGTTAAACATACATATTTATTACTTGAAATACTAACTGTGGTTTTTAATGAAAATGTATAAGTATTATTCGCTTTTAAAAGCAACGGTCTAACACCAACAGAGCCAGGCGTTAAGTCTACTTGCATAGTAGATGTTGTTGCTATATATGTTCCATTTTTTTGTTCAACGTTTCCTGATGATAATGTTTTAAAATTATCCCATAAATTCTTCCCACACACCTTCACCGTTGGATTCACCACGCTTTTAATCTCAACTGGATTCTCTGGCGTTGGTGTTCCATCCTGTGATGATTTGCCATATATCATCATATCTTGAATCTTGCCATTGTCAGAATCAGTAATATGAGTTTCACCTTGTGAACTTGCATAGAATTTGGTGATTTTGGTGGATATATCTTCTTTTAGCGAAGCAACATCATCTGCGTTTTTCTTAATCTGCTGTGCCTGCTCTTCTGTGGCTCCAGGTTGTACGGGGTTCTCTTTGAGATATTTATTTACTGCATTTTCTATCTCTTCTGGAGTCAGTCCGCTAATGCCTTTCTGACATAAATCGTATAAATATTTCTCTACCCGTGTAATTGGATCCGGGACATTTCCGGTATAACTCCCAGTTAATTTAGCAAGATATTTCTCTTTTCTTGTTATCGGATTATCTACCATAGTTACTCCTTCCTGAATGATTTACATTCTGAGACTGTCTATTTTAATTATATCACGTAGACGATTTATAGCTCTGTACCAATCGACTAATAGTATGGTAATGGCTTGGATTTTGATAGTTTTTTGGGCGAATAAGGGATTATTTCGGTTTTTATGGAAAATGCGCTCTTATTTGCTATTTTGGGGTTCTTATTTGGCAAAATTAATGTTGAAATAAGCAAAAAGAGCCGAGGAATTGAGTCCATTTCGGTTTGGAGCGGCTTTGCAACGTGTCAGTTATCAGTTAAATGAATTTTTTACAAAACTAATTGCTTCATTAATGTCTTTGAATCCCTTTATACTGTCACCGCCAGTTGCGAAACTTTTTGTTCCAAATCCTTTGACTAAATATTGACCGTTTACATCTTCTGCGTCAAGGAGAATCGGATCATAAGTGCCGTTTATCATGTATATTTCATCCTCTACTTTGCCTAATTTGTATGTCTGCAAAGTAACTTTTTTATAAGTTTCTTCTGGATGCTTTCGAATATCATTTGAGACATAAGTATAAAATTCTGTTTTAGAAACACTTTTAGCTCTTAATATGACTTGGAACTCGATAAAACCTTCTTCTCTGTATTTATAATAGTACGCCCAACTATATGCGTACATAAAACTGTCTGGGTTGATATATGGCGTGCATATTACGTCTAAATAAGTATTATAATGATATACTTTTTCATCCATAAACGATGTTTTTAACCCAGAGGCGGTATTGAATGCACTTGTAGGATAAGTGAGAAAAAATGTCACTCCTAATTCTCTACCTTGCTGTTCTTTCTTCCAGAGAAGTGTATCTCCACCCCAGATTTCATCCGTATTCACGCCATTGATGGGAAATTCAGTTATTTCCTGCCCGTTTGCAAATGCCCGATATTTCATTCAATCAGCCCTCCTCATAAGTGAAATATAATGTGTCTTTTCTGTCATTGCCTGACGCTACAAGTGCGTCATAATCGGATTTTTTAATTCGTTTTATGCAACGCAATTGAGTCTTTTTAACGGTCGCTATATCGTCTGCCAGCATCGCAATATCAGTACCGTCGGAAAACTCCTCGTAACTGATCGTAGGAAGCTCGGAACGGGTCTGATTTACTGTCGCAGATATCTCAGGGGTATATTTGCCAAGCTGTTGATTATTCCCGTTATATGGGCTATTTTTCGCACTGTAGGTATCAATCAAACTTGTGCCGCCGCTTATCTTTAATGTGCGGCTCATAATATAGCTGTTTACCAATACCGGAAGTTCGGTACCATCCTCCAGATATTTGATAGTTTTCATCTCTACAGTCTGGCCAATCATATTGAACGGATTTCCTACAACTTCTGCCGTGTATTCCTGTGCCCGATATAGGTGCGACGGGTCTAATTTAGATGTCGTTCCATAACAGAGATTTACCAGCGGTTTTGAGCGTGTATACACGCCGTATTCGTCTGCGTCGAACGCCATATTTAACCAGTCCTGATTGCCGACAAAAAAGCTGTTTCGGTTGTGATAAATGTTCTTTTCATATGCTTCCTGAGCTGATGGTTCGCCGGATGAAAAGATGCCTGGATATGGGTCTGCCATAAACTCCCGTGGGAACCAAATTCTGCCCTCTTTTGCGTAGAAACTTTTGAACGTATCCAGATGAATTTGTGCTTCAAAATATTTATATATTTTTACACCTGAGACAGTTGTTCCGAACTGATAACTGTTCTCTGGGAGTTTCAAATACTCGAATTTTCCATCCCTGTTCATCCATCCAAAAACACTATTTTGGAGACATAAATCTTTGATTATATTAATTGCATTTATCTCGTTTGAAACGTTCGTGTTCGGCACAGAAGCATTGTCATATTCGAGCGTTGTTTCAACTTGTTCAATTCCTAAATATTCAAATAATGCGTCTCTGAATTGCTTCTGTGAGAACACCATTTGACTATCAATCGTACGATTTTTATACCACCATGCAATATCAGTGTTTCGTAATTTATACAGATAATCATACGCAACAAAATTTCTGGTCAGGGAATTTGATGCTCTTTCTGCGGTATCAATTTCCCCTGTGAAAATCTTTAATTTGGTTTTGTTTCGTTCCAAATAAACTTCAATTCTTCCGGTCGGATAATATTCTTCTCCGGTACCGTCAAACTGTTTATGGTGCGCTGAAAAACTTATCTGATTGCACACGCAGCCGCCGAAAATAAAGTAGTTTTCAGAGCAAATTGACTCCTGTAAGGTTACGGAACTTTGCTGGATATTCTCATTTGTTAAATCCTCAAATTCGCCGTTTATCCAGTGGACGGTAATATTGATAGGGTCTGAATTTTCTTCAAAAGGATTCTGCCCGTCATTCGTGATTTGGACTTGGAAAGTTGTGCTGAATGTTTCAGATTCCGTGTCGCTTATAACTTCCGTATAAATCACTCTGACAGTGTTAGTGCCGGCTTTAGAGCTATTAAAACCAGAGGTCTGATAATTTGTTACAACTGTCTCTTTTCCGGACTCTGTAACCTTCATGACTTCCATGCCGGAAGTATCAAGGCTGTCACCGATTTTATAGTATGTTTTGTCCGGATATTTGGAAATTCGGATTCCTTTTACTTTTTCCGGTGCTTCGATTTCTATTTGAAATTTTGCAGTCAGCACGGTATCTTCTTCGGTACAGGATACGGTAACGGTCTGTTTTCCAGATTCCGACATGTTAACAGAATATGAAAGCTCACCGTCCAGATTATACTCTTTACCGTTTGAATACTGAACCTTGCACTCTATTCCAGTCGGGTCAAAAGTATCTCCTACGGTGTATTTTAATTTATCTGGTAAAGTTTTTATATTCAGGGATTGTGGTTTTGCTGTCCAAATAATAGTTGCGCTTTTCTGACCCCATGGGGAGCCTGAAATTGAGTCTTTTTTTGCATTAATTCTTATGATTGCAGTACTAAATCCACCGCTTCCTAAGATTCCGGTTATTCCATATATCGGAAGACTGCCTTCCGAAAGTTCTTCGACAGTACTCGGAATGTCAAGTAATGTTATATTGGAACAAAATGTAAACCTATATATTCCGATGATTCCCTCACTGATCTTTAATTCTTTTATTTTTTCTCCAAATGATCTTGGTGTATTTACAGGAACACCTACTTGGTTAGTGCCTAAAATCGTACATACTCCTGTATTTAAGTCAAGAGTCGCAGTAGCAGATTCCTTGTCTGGATAGCCAGTTGTCGTAGTAAATGGACTTCCGTAAACAGTATAAGGATTTTGAATTTCTTTCCCCTTGTATGATATGGTCGTGTAATAAGAACCAGCTTTCGATGTATCAACCAGTGTCTCTGTAAAGTTTCCGTATGAAACCGTTTCTTCTTCTCCGTTTTCATATGTTACCGTCAAACTTTTTGCGGCGTATCTATAAGTTCCGGTGTTTTCGTCGCCGATGAAGAAAACAGAAGTTTTTCCAAAATATTCCTTGACTTTTATCGAAATAATATCATATACAGTTATATTGAATGTAGCTGTTTTTTCTTGATATGTTACAGTTATAGTTTTTTCTCCCGGGCTTGTCATATCAGGAGAAGAAAGTGTATAACCTGTAATTTTCTTAGTTGTTCCGTCATCATAAGTTGCTGTTACGGTCAGACCTGAGTTGTCAAAAACGTCACCTTTTTTATAACTTGTTTTCGTCGGAAGCGTAGTTATTTCAATACCAGTAAGTATAGCATTGCCCCATTCCACTGTCGCGTTTGAAGCTGCCCACGGTGCACCGGAAATAGCATTTTCTTTTTGATTAATTCTAATCGTTGCAAGAGAATCCGCGCCGTAGAAGCATCCACTTCCAATAGTTTTAACATTATTTCCGATATACACAGATGTTAAATTACTACAGTTTTGGAACAACACATCTCCTAACGTTTCTATAGCAAAATTATCTGGGATTGAAAAAGTTTCAAAGGCGCATTTGGAAAAGCAATAGCTAGGTATAGACTTTAAATTTTTTGATAATGTTATATTCTTTAAGGAGGAGCAACCGCTAAAAACACTTCCTCCTATTTCTGTAATGCTGCCTGGAAACACAACATTGTCAAGAGAACTACAATCGCGGAAGCAGTTCTCGGGAATAGATGTAATTCCATTGCTTATAGAAACATCCGTTAAGTTTGAACAGCCGTTAAATTGCCCGCTTCCATTCCACTTTACAGCTTCACCCAATGATAAATTTTCAACGGTATTATTATAATAAAATGCGCCATTATCAATAGTACCGCCACGTATGGTCATGCTTTTTGCAGAAATATTGCTTATTCTTTCACTTCCGCTACTCGAAAAAATTGTGCCTTCTCCGCCCATTTCCAGGCTTTCGAGAGAGCTTCCTTGAAAATTATATTGCATATTCTTTAATGTGGACGGAAGGGCTAATTCAGTAATTAAAGGGCATTCATTAAAAGCTACAGGTGATATAGTTTCAAGCCCCTCGTGAAAGATAACCTTTTTTAAACTCGAGAGTTTTGAAAAACTACTTGAACCAATTTCTAAAACCGAATCAGGAATCTCCAGTGAAATCAGCGCACTACTTGAGAAACAGGATTTACCGATTTTTTTTAATGACTGCGGGAACACAATTTGCGTTATTTTTGTTGAATAAAAGTTTCCATCGCAAATTTCTTCCAAAGTATTGGGAAATGAGATATCTTCAAGATTTTTATTTCCCCCAAATGCGTCAACTGGAATTTTCGTAATTCCATTCCCAATATTTACTTTTTTAATTCTCGTTTTTATTGAACTTGGCGTGTTTTCTATATTGGAAAGCGATAAAAATTCGCCTGTCCCAGTTACTTTTAGGAGACCAGTTTCGAGGTCAAATGTAATGTTTACATCTTCTAAATTTGGGGTTCCTGCCTGCACATTATACGAATCGACTACAGTAACTGTAAGTTCTGCAGCTAGCCCAGAGTACTCAACCGTTGAAATTTTCTCACCTGCTTCAGATGTGTCCACCTGAGATACTGTGTATCCACTTTTTACTGTTTCTGTCGTTCCATCGTCGTAATTTACATCAATGCTTGATACACTTACATTACTTGTATCTCCGACAAAATAATATACGTTTGAATAGCTTTTTATTGTAATACTTACAGGCGTTGCCATAGTTTTCCTCCCATTCATAAAATAAAGAGCACATGAGCTGTGACACCCATGCACTCTGGTTTAATACTCTATCAGTGCAATCCTGATGCTCGCATAAAAGATCATATTTCTTTTTTTATCAATCTCATTTACTGTGAACTCTATATCCGGGATGTATACTTCTGCATCTTTGTAAGTATTTGTCTCGTCATTCCAGTAAGTGATCTTCCCTTTTCGCTCTGTTTTATTTGTAATTGCGTTGTTCATAATATTCTGGCACTGGATTTTTTCTTCAAGCGTCAGATCATCTACTGTCTCGAACTCAATTTTTGTACGATTGTGCTCCATTATATCCCTGTGCAGGTATCCTCTTGTATCTGACCAAGGGTCGTTTTCAAGCCTCTGGTTTGGTGTACTCTTCCAGCCACCTTTCTTGATGTATTCATGTGGGAAAACCTGTCCTCCGAACTTTAGCAGCCAGCCTTCGAAATTCGAAGCGGATCCTGAACTAAATTCGCTCATATATTCACCTACCCTTCAAAGATTCCGAAGCCTGTCCGGTTCCTGTATTGTCCGTTCTGATCGCGAAGCCATCGGATAAACTCATGTCCATCAATGTTAAGCGTGATGTACTGGGGAGAACTTCCACCATTGTTTCCGGATTCCCTCAGAGCGTCCATCATTGCCTGCTTCATGGTTGAAAGAGGAGATACAACCTCTGTCTCACGCTTGTTATCACCTAAAACTGCTGCAAATTCTCCGGCATTTCGTGGCACAACTGTACCTTTTGCCAAGTATGGAATCTGCGGCGCTGTCATGGTCGGAATTGTAAATCCCCAGGTACTTCCTCCGATCTTAGGTACCCAGTTAGGAACCTTTATCTTCAGACGATTCAAAACTCCAATAGCTGTATTGACACCTGAGATAATTCCACGAATCATTCCATTAATCAGTGCAATAACCCCATTGATAGGCACTTTCGCAATTCCTACCAGTGCTTCGAGCACGCCTTTGAAGATATTCTTTATACCTTCCCACGCACGTTCCCAGTCCCCTGTAAATACGCCAACAATAAAATCAATAACTCCTCCAAGAGCTTTTAAGATTCCGGCAACTACTTCCGCTACCGAAGCAAACAATTCTAGAAATACATTGCCAACGATGCTAAGAGCACTTGCTATCTGCGGAGCCACATTGCCAATAATGAACTTAACAAGAGGCACTAATACGCTTTCCCATAACAGTTTCAGTACATCTACAATCTTTCCAATCAATTCGATTGCATTATGTATAACATCACCTACCGGTCCTGCCATGATCTCACTAATCTTAGCTGCCAGTTGGTCTAATACAGGCACTATATAACTGTTGTAGGCATTTAAAAATACTGTGAGTATTTCAGATAGCCCATTAGCAAGAGAATCGAAGAAAGGCTTGATATGAGCATCATACATGGCAATAAGCTCATCCATAGCAATCTGCCACGCATCTGCGATAGCTGTAATTACTGTCTCTATTGGCTGCAATGTATTCTCAATAGTCTGTTTAATCAGTTCGGCATTCTCCTGTAATGGAACTAGGAGCAGGTTGATAGAATCTCTAAGCATCTGCCCGGACAACGTCAATGCCGTCATAACGGTATCTGATATGATCTGTATCACACTTCCTATGATATCCTGTGTAGTCTGTCCGCCAAACACAGAGAATATATCTGCGAAAACTGCCGATAAATCACCTATTTCATCTGCGATTTCTCCAGCAACATCAAACATCTTGATGATAAAATTCTTAATTCGGTCAACATTCTTTGACAGATAAGATTCTATTCTCCCAACAAGTGCAGTTGCCAGGGTAAGTCCAACCTTTGCTATTGCACCGGTTATCTTTCCGAGATTCTTAACTACTTTTTTCGCAAATTCTGAAGCAGCTTTTTGGACGTCAGGATCCGTAAAAATATCTGTCAGATACTTCTTGATATTCCCAAGGTCACTGATTAGCTCATTCAGCATCGGTTTATAGTCTCCAAGTCCCTCAAAGAACCCGCCCTTGAAGATATCTCCAAGTTCTTTTAACTTTTTTGCCAGTCTTCCTACTGCGCTGGTTACCTTGTCTGCTTCGTCTGACACATCGGCAAGCTTTCCGTAGTCCACATTGCCAATATCCCCGATTCCTATATCTGCTATAGCCGGAGTCTTTGTTGAATCGGACGTATCTGAGTTATCCTTGCCTATGACATTCAATTCATCAAACGATGCAATGTTCTTCTTCAGTGCCTTATTCTGCTTTTTCAGCGCTCCTGTGCTGTCCTTCGTGGAATCTGTTACATTCTGTGTGGCATCAGCCAGACTATCAGCTCCATCTGCAGCACTGCCATAAGCATCTTCTGTGGCTGACAGATCAGTTCCGGTAAGTCCCGCTCCACTGGCTCCCGTCTGCCCGGATGATTTGTTTCCGGTTATCAGTTCTGTAAAGGACTTAAAAGCATTTGCTACTGTTGCTAGTTTTGCCAGCAATGTGTTAATCACCTTGATAACCGGCGTGAAGATATTAATCAATCCCTGTCCGACTGTTGCTTTGAGAGATTGCAGCTGTAACTGCATCACTCGCACCTGGTTCGCCCAACTGTCAGATGTTCGGATGAAATCACCAGATGCGGCAGATAACTGTTTCTGTACAAAAGCCAGACGGAGAGCAACTTTCTCCTGTTCGGTCATTTCAGATGTGGTTTTTCCATAGCCATTTGCAAGTGCATACTGATCAAGTGCACTTTGCGTCATAACGACCCTTTATACCCTCGGTTTCCCGATATTTATTAGGGGAGTAGACTATCTCTTCATCCAAATAGGATGCATGGCACTTCAGAATAGGGAATTTCGCCCTAAACCTACTTCCTTACGGAATAGTCGTTACACTTTCATCAAAAAAAGAGCCTCTTATTGAGACTCTTCGATGCTTAGCACGGTATTACCATGATTATTTAAATTTCCATTTGAATCCATATGCAGTACGATGTCTGTGAACATTATTGCATATTTTAGATATTAAACCTTGGTCATATCCTGTTTCTCTACAAAGGAAGTTCATCCCCTCCCATTCTCTAATTACATTTCCATCTAAATCACATTGTAGAACCGCTCTTTGCTGAGTTTTTCTTAGCCGTTCTACTCTCGTTCCATAAGCATTGTTTTCTTGAACAGTACACCATTCAAGATTTTCAACACAATTGTTCTGCTTATTTTCGTCAATGTGATTAATAGAATTGCAACCGTCCGGCTTTTTAAGAAAAGCATTTGCAACCAATTTATGAATTGTAATCGTTTTCTTTTTACCGTCTTTATGTAAAGAGACTATTGGATAACCATAAGTATCAAGTGCAGGAGAATAAATTTTCTCTGGTACTTTTCTTGTATACCATCTGGCCTTACATCTACGCTCAAGGCTTTTTATTCTTCCCAGATTGCTTACTTGATACAGGCCTTCGTAGCCTTTAATATCTTTCCAAATTTCTTCACTCATGGAAATCACCTCCTATAAATATTATATCATATAGGTGTCATAACCACAAGTTTTTTAAATAATTTTAGGCTTTTACCGTTAGCATTGCTCATAAAGCAACACACCGAAGATTTCTTCGTTCACCATGTTATTCAATACACATTGCTGTGTAAGGGAGCTAATTGTTAACCCAAGTCTTTAAGTGTTTCCGTTTCTCCTGTAAAAACTGACTTCAGTTTTATATAAGCCAAGTCTTGTGAAATGTTATAGAATGATGCCACATCACCAGTTAACTGCGTCAGAGCCGTTGACATATCGTAAGCCTGCTGTTCTGAGAATCCGAACGACTTAGACATTGCTCCGAACGTTCCGACATACTGTTTTGCCATTGTTTCAGACAAACCGGCAGTTGTCATTGCGTTCTTCGCAAATTCATTAACCTTATCAGACATGGTAGTAAATGTAACATCGACCACGTTCTGAACTTCTGCGAGGTCAGAGCCAAGTTCCACACACTCTTTTCCGAACTGTACCAACTTGCCAACCGCAAAAGCCCCACCAATCAGCAGACCGATTTTTTTTACGGCACTTCCAAGGCCGTTAAATGACTTTTTTATTGCAGACACGCCGTTCTGTACGCCAGACGTGTCCATTCTGGTATCAATAATGACTGAGCCATCAGCAGCCATGTGTCCACCTCCTAACTATTTGAGGTTAAGCATCTCGTTAAGCTTATCTTTATAAGCCTGTTCCTCTTCAGAGAGACGCGTTTTTATATCAATAAGATTCTTGTTATCGTGGTAGAATTTCTTTTCCCATTTATCTAATCTTTCGCCAAAAGCTTTTTTTGATCGAATCCCGATAACTGTATTAAGCAAGCATTCTCCTGCTTCCATGAAATATGAAAAAAACGTCCACCAATGCATATAAGGTACCGCTCTAACTTCGCTATGAATTACCTTGTTTACCGCCGGAATAATCATTTCCCCGTCCTGTTCCCAGTCAATTAAACGGGGCTTAGGCTTGTTCGGATTCTCGTCTTTTTGCCCGCAGTCGATAAATTCACAAGCTTTCTGACAGGCTTCAGATAAGTGCTCTGGCGGTATATTCTGCCAATCCTCGAACAGAATCTGTAACATAACAACAGCTTTCGCCTGCTCATCCAGTTCCGGGTCGTTCATAGCAATGAGAATGTCAATGATTGCTCGAAAATCCGTTCTGATAGAAAAATCCACCCCACTGATATTTAGTGAGGTGGGCAACTCGTAAGCGGTCATTTTGTGTATTTCTCCGTATACTTATCAACAGTAGCCTGCATTTTTTCCTTTCTTTTTTCGATTTCCGGTGCAATTGCTTCTGAAATCTTATCAAGTACAATATAGGCGAACACCTGACCATTTCCAAACACAGTTGTTGCGGTAATTGGTTCTTTGAACAAATCCTTAGACGCTTCGTATCCGAGCATATAATTGATTTTATCCTCAATCTGCTTATTGATCTCCGCCATCTCTTTACCGGAGGAAACCTTTTTAACAGATTCCTGAGCCTGTTCAAAGAAAGTTTCCAGTTCTTCCGCTCTTGCTGCAACGTTAATGTCGGTAGGATTCAGTTTAAATGAAGAAAATACTTCTCCCTGTTTGTTTGTGAATGTAAAAAGAAGAAATCCATCATCAATGTTTGTGTTGATTGTCTTTGCCATTTTCTACGCCCTCCTAAAAATTATTCGCTGTCAGCTGTGAATGAGCCGGAAGTAATGTCAAATTTACCTTTGACGCGCTCTCCAACGTAATTAACTGTGAACGGAATCTGATAGCCGGACGTATCACCGCCGTAGCTTGTTGGAACAACATAGCATTCCTGCTGGTATGCTTCATACTTGCCTGCTGTGGCTTCTGTCCAGAGATGAACCTCAACTGCTTTTGTTTTGAGGTTGTCGTCTTTGAGACGCCCATCTACGATCTTCTGTAATGCTGTGAACAGATCGGAAGTAGTGTCTGCATAGAACGGATCAGCGTCAGAAGAAACTTCATAGCCGTTATGCTTAAATGTGGATTCTCCAAGAATGTTTTTAGACGTTTCGGTATCCGGGTTGAGTTCGATGTTGTACTCTTCCAGGTCCTTTCCAAGACGTTCAAACTTTGGTGTCAGTCCTCCGCAAAGAGAACCGGCATCAATGTAATGAGCCATATATTTACGGTCAATTTTTCCTGTAACTGCCATAGAAATGTCCTTTCTGCCTATAACTTTTAAAAGGCTGTGTAGGTTAGCGACTATCTCCAATTGATAGCCGGTTGTTACTTGTTAGATTACTTCATAAGTGTTTTCGTAGCGCACTGACAATGGCAATAGCCAGTCCTGTACGCCACTCTCCTGCGGCTCTAATCCGTAGGAATTATCACGAGTGATACGTTTTATTACTCTTCCTTGCGAAAGCTCTGGAAACGCATTTAAGCGCGTCTCAGAGCCGTTTATAATAACTGGTTCCCGGCATATCCATTTACCGAGATTGTCCAGAAACTTCTGAACAGATAACTTCTGCCGTTCTTTGTCGGATGCCGTGCGGTATACTACATAAAATGGGTACTGGCATACCTGATGCATTACTCCACAGACGTCTTCTTTTTCTGAGTAAACCAAAGCACCGCTGTCTGCCGAGAACGCAATTCCCGATTCTTTGCCAAGTTCCTCAAATTTGATTGTTTCATTTTCGTACAGTCCCGGATACTGGTTCAGAAGCGCTTTCATAGCATCTGTCAGAATCTCATATCCGGTTGCATCTTTGCCAATTGGCTTATCCGCCATGCCGTCCACCTCCTGCTTGTGCTTTTACCTTGCGAAGCCATGTGTCACCGTATTGTCGCTTAGCAGCATCGAACCACTTTGCCTGTGCTTGTGGGTGTGCCTGTTTGGTGTATTCAAGATTCTCCTTTGCAGCTGTCCGACCAGAGAACTGGCTGACGAGGACTTTCTTTGCTCCACGTCTTGCATAAGGGCTTCCGGTTGATTCGTCAACCATGGTTTTACCCTCATACAGAAAGCGCCCGTATGGAGCCGCCGCCGCACATACTTTTCCACTGCCTTGTAAAGATGTACTTTTAACTCTTGTTCGGTTAATAAAATCTCCAGTAATCATCGGCATAAACGGAACCATACTGTCCATGACCATTCCATCAAGGAGATACTGAGCTTCTTGATACTGTCTGGAGAATCTATCCATATTCAGTTTAATTTTCATATCTCCATCAACTACGGAGAATCCTTTGAAATGATGAATTTTACTCATATTACTTACCCAAAATTTCGAAATGCGGAATCAGCGTATACGGACCGCCAACACTGGTAATCTTAAACACGTTATCCTTGTTCTCGTTCATGTACTGGTAGAATCCATTTCGGTAATCACTGTCAGTTACTATTCCACCAGTCCACTCACCCTCCCAGAAGAACGATTCATCTGAGAATGTGATAGTGTCTTCCAGAGCGTTGTTAATCTGCTGTTTCCACTCTTTAGGCGGTACATATGGGAGAATCTTACCATTCTTGTCAGCAATGGTTATATCGCCGTTCTGGACAGTATATCGAATGTGTAACTGTGCGTTGTCTGTTGCATCTGGTCCGTACTTTTTAAGGATTGCTCCCTTGTCCGTAATGAGGTCAACGCCGGATAAAACATGAGGATACCAGTACGCATCTCCTGTCGTGGCTGATTCGTAATAGTCAAAAATCGTCACTGTTTTTTCGTACATGATACCCTCCTATCCTTCACATATTGCTTTTGAAAATCTATCAGAGAATGATTTTATTCGGACAATATTGCCTTTACACTCTTCCGGCATTTTCCCGTAAAAGATAATGCTTTCTGGGTGCAATTTCTCAATCATGGCATTGTAACCAGAAAGAAACAGTTCTTTCTTTTTCTTTCCATTCATGCAACCAACAGAAGATACTGCCACCGTTCCGCCCTCTGGTTCTCCATCGAAACACCAATCGTAAGAATCCGGTGTACTCCATGAGATTGTCGGAATCACACGGCAACCGTACTCTTGGAGATATGCACCTATCCAGTGTTTGCGGTAATGGTTGTATATCTGGATAGCTTTAGGGAAATCGGTGTAGGTGCTGAAATCCGGTGTCAGAACGTACAGGAATTTGCTCAACTTGTCCACGTATCTGTCTGGATTTCTCCACAGCGCATCAAATTGGTAATCATCTAAGAAGAAATGAACAGCTTTCTCTTCCGGATTACTACATTTACCTCTTGCGTAATTGAAACCAATAAATTCGCAGCTCCCTTCGAATACTTCCGGGTATATCTGCGGTGTGCCGTATTCTCCAACGCCGGGAAAGATACGGCGGTTTAGATTTTCGTAAGCTATACTCGTCTCTCGGTTTGCCATAGATTACTTCTTTCCACTTCCAAAGAACCACGAATCAAAGTTTTTCATTCTGCGCTTTCTGGCTCTGTCATAAGTGGTGGTAGTACGGCTTGTATCGTGCAAAGCACTTGTATCGCCTTTTTCAGAAGCCTTTGAAAATTTGTGCATTTCATCTCTCATGGCCACGCTGGCATTAACTAATTTTCGATGTTCTATAGCAAGCCTTTGATTTTTAAATAACGCCTCTGCACTTTCAAGTTTTGCGATTTTCCTTTTACTCTCACTCAATCTGTCATTTATATAATTCATTGTCTTTACTGCTTCACTTTTTGTCTTAATTGACTTAAAGTAGCTAGTGTTTTCCGAATTAATGACCTTCTCAAGTTTACTGTCTTTTTTAACAGTTCCGCTTCCTCTGAGTGCGTCACTTTTCTTTGCAGAGCTGAAATATACTTTTGACATTAACTTAGAAACTGGCTTCTCGTTGTTTAATCCACTACTTCCACCACGTCCACCCATAAAGTCACTCTTTCTGCACTGTCTGCTTAATAATCTGATTCACACCGGTGGCCGACAATCCATTAAACATACCGACTGCAACTGCCGTGATATAATCCGTTGCCGGAAAATCTGGGATAACTCCCATCCCGACCGCTCCGAGAATCCCGCCAGTAACCGCCATGATTACCGGAATCCATTCATCGGAGATTCTTTTTGATGCTTTACAGCCCATTCCTACGATGTAGCAAATCATAACGATTGCTACGCATGAGCCTAATGTTGAAATATCCATTCTTTTCACCTCACATCTGGAATACCAAACTGTTTGTATGTACCTGTAAATGAAAACTGTTTTCCACATTTACAGCAAGTTTCCGTAATGGTACAAGTCTTTTCTTTGTCATTACATTTTGATTCAGCAGGGCTTTTAAATCTGTGTCCGCCAGTTAAAAAGCACATTACTGCATTCATTTCGTTTACACCCCCGCATAAAGAACTGGTATCCCATCATCCGTCCTCACTCCCATCAACAGCGGCAAAGCTGTCTTAAGAAGTAAGTCGTTCGTTTTCTGTACATCTCCGGCGGCTGCATACACTGCACTCCACTCCTTTGCACTCGCTCCAATCTGCTGAGGCGTGGCGTAGGAAATGGATTCACTGCCAGAGGATACAGAGGTTACAATGCCTGTTGATTTGTGACCGACATTCGTGTCGGTAGCACCAGCAGACGCTTGACTGATTGCATTCTTTTCAGCAAGCTCAATCTGATACATTAATTCAGCTAATGAACAGACCGCCTTTTTGATACGCTTCTGAGAGCGTTCGTTTGTTGGCAGTCCATCCACCAACCTGTCGGATGTCATTAAATCCACAAAATCACTGGCTCTTTCCGCCAGTCGTGGAAAGTCGGTTTCTGGCACGACATTGCCGAATGATTCTGTATAGAATTTATAATCTGCATAAGCCATGCCAGCTACCTCCTACTTGATCATCATTTTGCTACTACAGTCGCGTGTCCTGCGCTCAGTGCCTTATAGGTGCTGTCACACTCAACCACTGTGATTACCTGCCCTGTTGCTGCTGTAATGTCGGATTCTCCATCCCATGCGCTCCAGTTCTTCACGTTCTGTCCATAGTCTACGGTAGTCTCAGAAGATGCGACTTTGTACTTGTACACATTTCCTGCGCTTACTTTTGCCGGAGTAACACTCACTTTTGTATCTCCGCTCTTACTTCCTGCTGCGGAGTTTACAGTGAGAGTTCCAAGTGTCTGAGTTGTGTTGATAGTTCCGACAGCAACAGCGTCAATATATTCTGCAAAGAGGGTAAGTCCCATGATTGCGAATGATTCAGACACTGCTGTGTGGTAATTGCCCTGTGTATGGAATCCAATCAGATTTGTTTCACCGGATACAGTATATACAAGACCCGCTCTTGCGAAATCAGATTCGTTCGGGTCAACATAGTACAGAACGATATTTTCAACAGGTGTAGCGATTACTGTTCCTCTCGGAATTTCACTGTCAGACAGTAAGAAAATCGTATTAAATCCCAGGAAGTCTTTCACATACTGGAAGCCAAACTGGTTCTGAATAGAAATCTCAGCTGCTCCGATATACTCATACACGTCCAGAATATTTACAAATCCAACAACGCCAGTCACATTTCTGTGCATCTGCTTAAATTTGTTTTCTACGCGACCCTTAGCCATTGCCAGAGCCATCTGGAAAGTGGTTTCCGTGAATGAGAGAGTACCTGTTTTCAGATAGTTGTAAAATCTTTCAGTAACATTGGTCTGAAGTTGGAAGAGAAATTCATCATCGGTCATCTGAACAGCGTTCTCGTAACCGTGATCTTTGATTGCTTCGATAGATACAGCCTTTGCGTATTTCTCGATAGTCATTTCTACATAGGGTTTTTCTTTTACAACGAATTTGCTGTAAGGGATTTCCTCGCCCTCACCAACATTTCCGTTCTGTAATGTACCCTCTGCATATTTTGATTTAAGAACCGCTCCGGGTGTCTTTTTGATTGGACGCATGATGCCAAGGATTTCACGTAAGTGTTCCCAGTTCCGTTCGAAACGGGTAACAAAATCAATCTCACGTGCTGTGACCTGGATATCATTTGTCATAATAAGATTAGCTTTTGCTGCCATATAAAAAATCCTTTCTACCCATAATTATTAAGGTATTGGGTTAGCGGCTATACTCTGACGTATAGTCGGTGTAAAAAAATCACTGGAATAACTGGATATTCTGAGCAATTGCAGCCTGTCTTTCAGACGGGTCTTTGATCGCTTCGATATCTTTCTTTGTCATGCTTCCCGGTGTCCGCTGCTGTCCAACAGGCTTAGTAAACATTGCCTGGTTCTGCTGAGCCTGTTGCTGAGATTCATCTACAAAAGCGGATGCGTCAGACTGTTTCATCTGCTCGATCAGGTCATTCAGTCCAAGGATTTTACCGTCTTTCAGTTTTAATCCGGCTTCTTTAATGTCTGCCATAACAGACTTCTTTGCAGCCTCACTGGAAAATTTAACATCATCAAGTGCTGCTTTGAGTGCGTCTGAGAAATCGCGGTCATAGATCTTCGCATTGAATTCTTTCTCTGCGTCCTCCGCTTTTTTCTTCCATCCAGCAAGCTCTGTCTTAATATTCGCCGGGTCGATACCGTCAAAGCCTTTTAAGGTTTCTTCTGCTGCCTCAGCACGTTCTTTCCAGTCATCACGTTCACCCTCGACTTTTGACAGAGTCTTTGCTACTTCTTTAGCATTCTTATAATGCTCAGAGAGTGCTTTCTTCACATCTGCCTGTTTGTCCTCCGGGATCTCGATTCCAAACGATTTAAGTGTGTCAATAAGTTTCTGCATATACATCCTCCTGGTCGTGTTTATTGACCTGCCGCCGCAGGTAAATGGATTAAGCCAGTTAGACCACTGGCAGGGTAATGGGAAAGATAGGAATTGAACCTACAATGTTTACCACGAGGGGACGGATTTACAGTCCGCCGTAACACCGCCAATCGTTACTGCTTTCCCAGAAGACACCTTTTCGGGACTATTTGAATTAAATTCCAGTCCACAGGATAAGGATAAACCTATAATGGAATGAGAGGACTTGAACCTCTGACGTCAAGAATTCAGCATCTCCGCTCTTCCTACTGAGCTACATTCCACATAACCCGGATTCCCGGGTTAGCAAGGTATTTAACGTGTTATGCCTGCCACGAGTTGTTTCGGATATTTATTTCTTTTTTAAAGAAAAGTATGAATAACAAAAACTTTAATCAAGGAGGTGAGCCATCTTGCGTGCCAGACGGCAAATACGCACGACAGGATTCGGACCTGTTTAACTTTCCATTAAAGCGTGCGCACCAGCTACTAAATTAAAGAAAGGAGGATAAAACAAAAATGTTAAAACAACCACTGTGCTTTCCACTGCACAATTACATTATAACAGATTTATTTTAACTACCTCTCTACCACTTTTTTGTGTTTTTAAAGCATATCCCGGAGTTTTTCTACATATCTCTTGACAAGATCACGTTCTTCCCGGCACTCTGCGTCCTTGGACATATCGCTCATTTCTGTTGTAAGTTCGTCCAGATGTTCTTCCAGAGCGGCAAGCATCTTTCTCTTGCAGTCTTCAGACTTGCCGGAACGATAGCTCTGTTTCTGCGTCATGTAATCGTCATAAGCATCTCGCCCATCAGAACGACTGTAATGCCCTCTGACATAATGTTCACCACGTCTGGCATAAGAATTGCCTCTGTCGTAATCCGGCATCATTCTGCCATCATTTGCGCTGTATCTCCCCATGCTGTCCCGCTTTCTTCCGCGCTCGCTGTAATCGTCATTGTATCCGCCACGCATCTCATCAAGAACAGTGTTGTAATATTCCACTTTCTTGTCCCAGTACTGCGTATTCTTGATATCTTTGTACATATCAATCAGTTTGTATGTCATTTCCAGATTTCCGGTGGTCAGTCCATTGTCAGCGATTTTGGAAAGTTCATCTTCAATTCTTGCGCATAAGTCTTTAATATCTCTCATAATCACACCTCCTACGCTTCTCTGGTCACAACAATGTTTGCATTTGCAACAGAAACAGCCTGATCGCTTGTATTCTCTACTGCGATATTAACGCAACATCCGCGAGGTACATCAATATAGATACCAGAGGACACATTGTTGTACTGGTCTACTGCCGCCGGTGTGGAAATCATCTGTGAAGATAATACAGGTTCGCCAGAGATTGCAATAGCCAGAGAAATAGCTCCGACAGTACCGCCTGTTGGAATTGCGATATTGCCAGAAAAATCCACGAAAAATCTTGCTTTACACTGGTTAGTAAGCCCTCTCAGGGTAATGATTCCGCTTCCCTCTCTGTGTTGAATACAGTTAGAACCTTTGACTGCTGTGTTTGAAAATACTACGTTTCCATTTGCTGCTACAGTCTGAGCAGCTACATTTGTAAATTCTGCCATAAAAATACTCCTTTCATATCACAAAAGGACAGGTCTCAGCCTGCCCCTCTGTGTAATACGGCATAAGCCGACATCCGAAATCAATCGAAAGATACTCTCGATATGAAGTTGTTAACAATTGCACCCAGCATTGCATCCACATCCGTAATATGTGTTCGGGTTAGGAACCTGATATGCTGGAATCGGTGCTGGATTAATCGCATTAATGAGCTGCTGTGTCTGTGAAGCCATTGCAGTTGTGAGAAGTGCGCTCTGGCGGTCCTGAGAAGCAGCACGTCTGAGATCATTGTTTTCAGCCTGTAAGGAAGAAATCTTCTCGTTGCACAGGTAATCAAGGATTGCCCTTGTTCCGGCGTTCTGGCTGTCGATAATGTCTCTTGTGTTACTGTTCATGGTGTTCTGCAATGCACAGGTATTCTGTGCCATATTATAGTTTATGCCCTGGATTGCTTCTCTGGTTTCGCAGCAGCAGTTTGCAAGCTGTGCCTGGAGTGCATTGGTATTCTGCATATTTGCTACAGTGTCAGCGTTAATAGCCTGCTGGATGCCGAAGCCAGTCTGCATGATGTTGGTGTTGATTCCGTTAAATCCGGTAAGCATACCGTTATTCATGGCGTAGAAGCCATCGCACAGGCCGCTATTGATTCCGTCAAGTTTGCTGATTACTGCGGAATTATCAAATCCTCTCTGAATATCTGCCTGAGTAGCTGCTGTGGCTGCATATCCGCCGCCGTTTCCATTATTGCCCCAGCCGTTGTTTCCCCATCCGAAGAAAGCAAAAATGAATAAAACAATAATCCACCAGCTACCATCTCCGCCAAACATGCCGTCATTATTTCTACCGTTTCCAGTAGCAGCGGCAATATCTGCTAAGCTATAATTTCCATCCATAATATAATCTCCTTTTTTGTATTTACATCAATCTGGCCAGATTGTAATGTACTATTTCATATTCTTCAGCAGACTCTGGAATTGCCCTGCCATCTGCTGAACCTGATTAAGTTGCTGTTGAGAAATCTTCCCAGACTGCAACATCTTCTGAACTTCTTCCTTCGGGTCTCCTTTAAAATTCTGTTTAAACTGCATAAACTGCTGTATCATCTGCATTGGTCCGTTCCCCTGTGGCATCCCACCGCCAAGTGCGTTAAATAATGGATTACTCATCTGCATTTCCTCCCTTGACTGCTGATTCCTGCACGGTATTAGCCCTAACAGGTTCAGAAAAAGAATTTAATCGGTTTATGATAGCTTCGTATTTGCCCTTTAAATCATCATATTCCTGTCTGGTGACGTACTTACTGTCCATGTTCTGAACAGGCTGCTTAGGCGGCATCTGAGAACCTACCTCGTGGTATTCAAATGTTCGTAGTGGCTGTGGCATACCGGAAACATCTGTGGATTTTATATAGAACTTTTCACTCTCTGAATCCATCAGTAAAACACTTGTCCCGGGTGCTACCAGATAGGATTTTGCGCCGACTTCGCCGGATACCCACAGGATACCGCTATTATTCTGCTGTGGTTGCTGTACTGGTTGAGCTGGAATCTGGACAGGCTGTTGCTGGAACTGGTTCATCTGCCCAGGGACGCCAAAGCTATATTGATAAGGATTGTTATATAATGCCATATTATACACCGCCTTTCTGATTATATTTTTACATAAAAAAAGAACCGGAAACAGGTCGTTTCTGGCTCTAATTAGTATCCAAAAAGTATCAGCACACTTTAATTATTTTATTGTTCACCCGGCGGCTTAACCGTTTTGCCGTAGATATACTCACGTTCATCTGCTCAGCGCAGTATTCGAGCGTATGTTCTTTACATCTCAGTCGGAACAATCTTTCTTCGTCCGGTGTGAAATTACACTCTATCAAGAATCTGTCTATATCTTTCTTCGTGAACACATATAATTTCATGAGCATACCCCTTACTAATGCTAACGTTGATTCTGCGCAAGATAATTTGTAAGCTTCTGTTTTGTTTTTTTTAATTCTTCTACATTATTCCCACTAATCTGACTATCCAGCATAGTCGACAACACTTCCAGAATTAATGAATCTCGTTCTGCAATCCTCTGAAGACTCTCATAATCTCGTCTATCATGTTCTTCCAGTGTCTCTACTCGCTTATTAAGTCGGAATGCCGGAGTAATCCACTTAAAGATTACGGCTGCCGCGCCCCCAACAATAGACACCCCTCCGCAGATAGAAAGGAAAATCTGTACAAATTCTGATATGCTCATTTAGCTACTCCTTTTCCCAGTAGTATACCGGGACTTCATTTCCGGAATCCCATGTATCGTAATATTTGCCATTCTGTACCGTCACTACATGGCCATCTATGCATAAAATGTATGTACCTGTCTGATGATCTGCGCAAAAATCATTGACTGTATAGATATATCGTTCTGATTGTTCAATCAGTTTGCGTCTGTATCCATGCTTGTAGAGATACGCTCCCCAGACGTAATTAGCTGATGGCATATCTGACAGAGTACATGCCTGTATCATTAATCCGGTAAAAACCGTTTCCCAGTCGAAGCCGGTTGCTTTACATATTGCTCGGACAACGCAATCTCCTGTTCTTTTATCCTTAACAGGATTTGGATTATAATATTCCCATCTGTCCATCAGTCAATCCCCTTTGCTGTCTTATATCGTTTTGCCGCTCCTCTGGCTTTAGCAGCATTATGGCGGCTCCATTTAGCTATCATAAGTCGGTCTTGTAGCTCTCTTAGATCATTTTGTTTGCAGTATTCTTTGTATGCAGTATTTTGTTTCTGCAAAAGATAAGACTTCCGGTCAAGGTCTTGCTGTAATGCGAATTTTGCCTGTTCGTCCTTACAGTTATCAACCGCCGCTTGCAGTCCAAGAACCTCACGTTTTGTTTTGCGGATTCTTCGCTCATAAGTACGTTGTCGCTGTTCTTTTTCGTACTGCTTTCCCTTGTTAGCTTTATCCTGTGCCGATAGTTCTGCGTAGGGATTAAATTCCCCATCACTGGCCCCAAAGCTATGCCGACAGTTAACTCCTGACAGTCCGCTTGCTGTTCCGTATCCGGTCAATGAGAACGGCGGAAATTTCTTGCTCTTGCCAGAACGAGAGTATATCTTTCCTTGCCACCATGCGTGATTTCCTGGATTCTCGCCGCCGTCACCTGTTCTGGCTCCCATGTGAGCACTGACCAGAACTAAATCCCAGCCCATTTCTTCCATGCGCTTTAGGGATATATCTCCAGTAGCCTGAGCCACGCCAGTTCTGACAGAACGTGCGACTGCTGTTTCGATAGTGTCACGCCTGCCGGATGGATATGTGACCGTAACACCATCACTCACAACGTTATTAACCGCCTCTTTGATGGCTTGTGTATACCCAACCGCCCCAGTCATTACATGATTATAGGCAAGGTCGCATTGCTCAATATAGAGCCTCTGAGCGGCACTTGCGGTGGTTCGTGTAAAGTTCTTCCACTCACCCACAGTCGCAAGCATATTCCGCTCCATGAGCCTTATCATGGCTGGCGACTGTTCGAGCGGTACAGGGCTTAATCCTGCCGCCTTATATATCTTGTCGTCATAATCGAGAGCAGTGATTCCGGCATCCTCAAACGCTTCAAGGAGTTCCTGCTGTTCACGTTTGGTATATCTGGATAATTCTGCCAGAATGTCCTCTAACAGTTCACCAGATTCCTGTAGTGTTCTGATTCTCCACGCATCGGCATTGGTCAGAATATAATCCTCACCTCTGCCGATTCTTGTCATCATTCTCGACACGATCTCAGAGATGATATACTGATGCAGCTCTTCCGCAATCTGTTCACTGCCCTCTGTTATCCGGCGTAAATACTCTGGACTAAGCATAATTATTCCTCATCACCGAACAAAGCCGGTTCTTTTGGCTGTGCCTCTTCAACCATTGCCTTAGCTTCTTCCTCGGTCATTCCCTCGAATTTCACGAAATACATCCATGCCGGAACCTTTCCAGTGGTCACATACTGCCACCATCTCGCACGGTCATTTTCCCTGACATAGAGAATGTCTCCAAAATCATAATTGACTTCATAGACTCCAACAGGTGCAAGCCCGTACAGGTCAGCGTAAACGTTCAGTGCGTAAATAACCTCATCCAAGCAAGACTCTAACTTATCCCTTACATCCTTGACGAACTGCACTGTCCTCTGCTGTTCCGCTTCTACTCCTGTGGCTGTCTGAATGCCGCTAGATTCATTAAAAACGAAATACCCGTTAGAGAATCCAATCTTGTACCCTAACTGGCTTAAAATGGCGTTTATGCCGCTTATACGGGTATCTGTGTTAAGTTGTGGATTGATTTCTTGATAGAATTCTTTTTCAACCTGTCCGAATACATTCTTGACAAAGTGCGGTAAGTTCATCTCTTTCCGTCTGTTCTCCATGCCCTGTGGTGACATGGCTGATACAGGCGTACCGCTTGGCATCAGTAGTCTATCATCTGCCAGGACAATCTTCTGAGAATCAAAAATCTCTCCGGCATTTCTGCTGTATGCAATGTCGAGGTCTTTTAACTCTTCGATAGCTTCTGCGAATATTGGAAGTCCAAGTGGTGTGCTAATGTCCACATTGTTTGCCTGTGGTGTCCGCAGCACTCCGTACAGAGGTCCGTCCAGCTTCTCACCGTTTGCCTTGAGTATCGGTGGTGTATCTGCCATAAGGTCAGCCCATTTGGTCTGTTTAAGATCAATTTTATCACCGATGCTCTGAGGGGATTTTGACACATAAGCTCTGTTTGAAACATAGTACGGATAGGTTGTCACTCCGTCCACTGTTGTCTCGACAAACCTGTGATACTCGAGTCTTGTGTAGTATTTTCTACCAACAGTATAAGAATCCTTAAATATAATCCCTTTGATTTCCTGATTGTCATAATCCACAATCATCACATCTGCCGGAGTAAATACGTCAAGGCTCTCGCCATTTGGCTTAACGAACACTGTTCCGTAAGCACAGCCATATTCTACCCAGTGGCGGATCTGGAAGTATATTTTATCTATCTGCTCCTGCAACCATGCCGCCCTTGTAGAGCCGTCAATCTGAATGCCGATCGCCAATGTTGCGAGCCGTGCTGTTTCTGAACACACAGATTTCGCGAAATTAATCGTCTTGATGTTATTCTTATCATCTAACCATTCCGGTACTCCCCTGTAAATGTTCGCGCACCGGTTAATCAGTGATTCCATTTCTGGGAATTCTGCCGCCTGGATATTAAAATCCTCTTCGGCTTGTTTTTTGAATATCATGTTAAACCACCTTTTTAGCGTTGTTATAAGTCCCATTTAGTCACCTGCTAACTGTTTACTACG